>PDWI01002327.1_pt1 | contig 28685 bp, 21 predicted proteins | sample 1430891 | NCBI WGS metagenome assembly PDWI01 (sample SAMN01162508, study PRJNA174530) | Oral metagenome, whole genome shotgun sequencing project. | biome: Marine environment; feature: Marine mammal; material: Swab sample of the gingival sulcus; isolation source: swab sample of gingival sulcus... | reverse complement strand
TCTTAATTTATAATATAAATGTCTTTTAATATAATTGTAATTTTATAAAATAGAGAAGTTGGAAGTTTGGAGTAAAAGATTAGGGCTCTTAGTTTTTGCAGTATTATTTTTACTAAATATTAAAATAATGTTTAGTGAGGAAGCTCAGAATGGTAATATCTCACTTTGGGGCATTAAGTTCCAATTGTTTGAAGCTACTTATGCTCAAGAAGGTTTTTCTTGTTGGGGAACAGGTTGTACGAATACTGGGATTTCTTATGAAGAAGGATACTGGTGGTATACAGGAACTGAATACTTTGAGTGTACTAATGGTTATACTTACCAATTAACTGTTTATAATCCTATTATGCCTCCATGTTAATTTAATAAAAGGTGCAGTTATATGAACTGTACCTTTATTTTATAATAATTGGAAATAATAAAAATGAAAATAAAATTTTTAAGTGTAGTTCTTTTGTCCATTATATTATTCGGGTGTGGAGAAAAAAAAACTAAAAATAAAACATTAAAATTGAAGAGGAAATTTGATAAACTGGATGTAAATGATGATGATTCGGTTATATATTCTGGTATAAAGTCAATAAAACTTGCTAATAATGGTAATTATATGTTGTTAGATTCAAAAGATTTTAAAGTATATGAGACAAACCAATTATTGCAAGTAGAAAAAGTGCATGACTTAAATAAGTATAAATATCTGTTCCAAAGGAAAATTCAAGATTTTGATTATTACAAAAATAAATTCTATTTTATTGATGATACTTTTGTGATTAAAGAAATATGTTTACAAAATGAAAATGCAAAGAATATAAATATTAATAAAGGATTCATAAGCACTTCAAAAGGACTAAAAACTCAAGAAGATATTAATTTTAATTATAAAAAGTATTTATTGTGGAATTCTATTAAAGTATTAAACGATAGTAGTTTGATTGCCAGCTATAAGATAAATATGAGATTTTTAAGAAAATTTAATGCTGATAGTTTAGTTATTGGAGGACTTTATAATATGAATGGTAGAAAGATACAGGATTTTACTGTTGCCCGTAAGGATTGGAGTTATAAAATAGATGTTTCTGATAAGAGCTTTTTAACAATTTTTGATAATAAAATAATTTTTAATTTTTTAATCAATAAATATTTTTATGTTTTTAATATGAACGGTAGCTTAAATAAAAAGAAAGAACTTTATCTTGAAGGTTCTAGGTGGGTAGAGCCATATGTTGAAGGTAATAAAACTTGGTACAAAGCAATAAACATATCAGGATTTGAAATATACAATAATAAAATGTATGATATCTATGACTGTGGTTATAACAATAAAAAAGTGATTGTTGAGTATAATATGGACTTTGAACCAAAAGCTAAATTTGATATTCCTACTAATAATGATTTCTTAAATTCGCGTATAATAATTAATAAAAAGAACTTATATAACTTAGGGGGAGAACTAAATAGTATCATTTATGTTTACGATAATATTTTATAACAGGAGTAATAAGCTATAGTGAACTTGTTAAAAAAAGAGAGAAGATTGGTAATAATAACTTTTATTCTTCTAATCTTGAATATTTTTTTGGTAATTAAGATTTTTCATTTATCAAATGATAAACTACAATTAAAAAAAAGATATTCCTCTGTTTTATAAAAATATTTCTAGCAAAATGGAAATAGTAAAGAGCAACATTATTATTCCGAATAAATTACCTGTTAATTTGTTAATATATCTGAGTCAAGATCAGTGTGGGTTTTGTCTTAAGGCCACACTAAATTTAATAAAAGAATTATCTAATAAGAATAAAAAAAGAATTACTCTAATTATACATTCAAACGATAATGATTTCAAAAGCAATTTTATCAAAAACTATAATAATTTTAATATAATGTTTTTTAATAACTACAAAGAAATTTTTGTGTCAGAGAGAAATTATTATTTTCCTTTATTAATCTTATGTGATTTTAAATTAAAGCATATTACTGTAACTGAAGTACATACAGAAAATATAAAAAAAATAAGAAGGATTCTTAATCTTTATATTGAAATTTTATCATCCATGGAATATGATTAATCTTAAATTTTTCAATGATCATATAAAATATGGTTATTATTAGTATCATTTACCATTCAATGGTACTTTATCTCATATTATACTGGTATCGTATGGATAGTTGAAAAAAAAACTCTTAGTTCTGGTGAGAGTATTTTACAACATAAATTACCTTTTAATTTATATTTTTATTAAATTAGTTTAAAATAAAAGTAGACTTTTGTTTTATTATTTTGTCAATAACTAAAACCTCCATATCGCGCCCTGTAACCATAACAATGCTTTTTATAGGCATTGCATTTATTGGTGTTTTTGCCTTTTCAAAATTAGGAATTGACTTATTACCAAATATTAATCTTCCTCATCTTATAGTTCAAACATCTTACCCTAATTCATCTCCGGAAGAAATAGAACAACTTGTTACAGAGCCATTAGAATCGGTTATTGGTACGGTTACCGGAGTAAAGAAGATAACGTCTATATCCAAGGGTGTAATCTCAATAATTTCTATTGATTTTGTTTGGGGTACAAATATGGATATGGCATTATTAAGTTTAAGGGAAAAGCTTGATAATATTAGGTTTCTGTTGCCCAACGAAGCGGGAAGACCTACAATAATTAGAGCCGATCCTTTGGCTTCGCCTATTATTAGTTTGGCTTTATCTTATAGAAGGCAGAGGGTAGAAGGTAGAAATCAGAGGGTAGAAGGTAGAAATCAGAAGTTAGAAGTTAGAAGGCAGAAGGCAGAAGGTAGAAATGATAAGGGGGAAGGTGTTAATTTTCTTTCTCGTAGTTTTAATTTTGTAGATCATGATTCGCCGGAATATGAAATTAAAAGGTTAACGGAATTAAAGGAGGCTGCCAGAACAGTTTTTAGAAGAAGAATTGAACAATTAGATGGAGTTGCTCAAGCAGTTGTAACTGGTGGTCTAGAAAGGGAAGTATTGATTGAAGTCGATTCTAAAAAAATGTCTGCTAATAATATTTCATTTAGTGAAATAGAAAGAGCTTTGAAATCTTCTAATAAAAGTATGTCTGCCGGAAGTATAATGAAGGGTTTGTTTAGATATTCTTTGCGAACAATTGGTGAATTTGAAGATATTGAAGAGATTAAACATACTGTAATAAAATATAATAATGGCAGAGCAATTTTATTAACAGATATAGCAGATGTTTTTGATAATTTTAAAGAAAGAGAAGGATTAACAAGATTAAATGGTGCTGAAACAGTTGGTCTCTTAATTTATAAAGAATCTGATGCAAATACAGTTTCAATTGCAGAAAAGGTTAAGCAAACTATTAATACTCTAAAATTAGAGTATCCCGAATTTGAATTAGTTGTAGTATCCGATCAATCCGGTTTTATTGTAGATGCAATAGAAAATGTAAAGCAAGAAATTCTTTATGGCGGGGTATTAGCTGTTGTAGTTTTGTTTTTCTTTTTAGGAAGTATTAGAAATGTATTTATAATTGGAATAACTATACCGGCTTCGTTAGTATTAACAATTCTATTAATGTACTTGTTTGAAATTAATTTTAATATAATTTCTTTGGGTGGCATTGCTGTTGGGGTTGGTATGCTTTTAGATAATGCAATAATAGTTATTGAAAATGTAGTTAGGTATAAAGAGCAAGGACTTTCAATCAGACAAGCAGCTTTAAAAGGATCAAGCGAAGTTGCAATGCCAATAGTTACGGCAACATTAACAACAATTGTAGTATTTCTTCCATTGGTGTTTGTAAAAGGTATTGCGGGCGAATTGTTCAAAGATCAATCCTATGCTATTGTATTTTCTTTATCATCTTCCATATTTGTTGCTGTAACATTAATTCCAATGTTAGCATCAAGAAAAAAATATTTTTCGACCTTTGATTTGGATAAGAATAAATTTTTGAAAATAAACATCAAGAAAAATAGAACGGTAGTTGGGAATCTTATTTATTGGGTAAAGGTTCCAATTGTAGTAATTCTTAAATCGTTTTTATTTGTATTCTTTTCAATTATTTTAAGTGTATCAAAAAATCTTAAAATAATTTTTGAAAAAATTTATTCCATATCAAATAAATGGTTAGAAATAATTATTTTAAAATATGAGCTATTGCTTGAGTGGAGCTTGAACAATAAGAAAACAGTTTTAGCAATGTCGTTATTTTTGTTAGTAATAACTGCCTTTGCAACCTATGATATTAAAAAAGAATTTATACCGCCAGCTGAACAAGATGAATTTATTGTAGAGATAATTTATCCCAAAGGTACTTCTCTTAAAGGAAATGCTGAATTAACATCTTTGATTGAAAATAAAATTATTGCAATAAAAGGTGTAAAAAATGTAGTTTCAAATATTGGTAGAGTAAATGAATTTGATTTTTTAAATAAGGAACAGCACTCAATCAATAAAGCTAATTTAATAGTAAAATTAGACTCCTATAAAAATTATTATTCAGTTCAAGAACAAGTAAAACCAAAATTAAATAATTTGGGAATAACTACGTACTCAATAAAAAATACTAAAACAAGTTATTCAACAGTACTTCAACCTTCCGAAAATGATATAGCTATAAAAATAAAAAATGATAATATAGAAGAAGCTTATTTAACTGCTAATGATTTAATAAATACTTTAGAAGAAAGTAATATTGAGGATATATCGAATTTTAGAATAGGGGTTGAAAAGGGAGTTCCGGAATATAAGCTTTCTATAGATGAAAAAAAATGTAATATATATGGAATAAATGTAAATGATGTTACTAATAAAATTACTTATCTCGTAAAGGGAAATGAAGTAACCTCTTTTTCAGATTTTGATAAAAAGATTACTATTAATTTAAGAACAAAAGAAAATGAAAGAAATGATATAAACGATATATTGAGTAAATACATTTATAAAGATAATATTAAAATTCCTTTAAAAGATCTTGTGGATGTTAAGTTAACACATGCTTTTAATGAAATATGGCGAGAAGAACAAAGTAGAACTATTCATATTTATGCTGATGTTACTAATATTGGTATTGATGAAGCAGTAGAAAGAATTAGAGATAAATTTGATTCAATACCTAAAAAGCAAGGAGAAACTATAAGTATTGGCGGTACCAACGAAGAAATTAATAGTTCATTTTCTCAATTATATATTGCTTTACTTATTTCAATGTTTTTAATGTATATGATTTTAGCAATGGAGTTTGAATCATTTGTTTTTCCTTTTATAATAATTGTAGCTGTACCTTTGGGCTTGATTGGTGGAGTGTTATCATTGTATTTACTTAGCGAGAGTATAAGTATAATTTCTATTATGGGACTAATAATTTTAGTAGGTATAGCAGATAATGATGCGGTTGTTAAGGTGGAATTTATTTTAAGAAAACGAAAAGAGGGCTTTGGAGTTCGCGAAGCTATTATTCAAGCAGGAAGAGATAGATTTAGACCAATAGTAATGAATTCTTTAACAGTTATGTTTGCTTTAATACCTATGATTATTGGGGTTGGAGCCGGTACACAATTAAGAATATCATTATCAATTGCAATTGCCGGCGGATTGTTTTCTGCTACATTTTTAACTTTAATAATTGTTCCTGTATTATATACTTATATGGAAAAATGGTCAAAAAAAGAATTTTAATATTATTCAGAAATTAGATGAGAATTTTATGAAGATCTCAAAAACAATAGTTTATTTAATTGTTTCGGCAATTATACTTATTTCGGTGCTTTATGTTCTTATTCCTTCCAAAAGTGAAGATGCTAGAAGCGAGGATATCTCGGAAGTGAATTATAATAAACTTGATGAAATTATTTTTAATGTTAAAACAAAAGAAATAAAAAGAGGTGAACTTGTAAAGAAGATTGTGGCTAATGGAATTGTGAGAGCAGCAAAGGAATTAGATATAACCAGTAATATAAATGGAATAATTGATGAAATTAATATTTATGAAGGTAAATATGTAAATGCTAATGAAATACTTGTTAAGCTTGATGATAGAGAAAGTAAAATAAATTTAAGAGAAGCGGAAGAAAGAATTATAGAAGCAAAAGTTAATTACGGACTTTTAATTAAAGATGCACCCGAAGATGAAGGAAAAAGTAAAGAACAAGAAAGGATAGAAGAAGCACTTAAAAATTTAGAATTAAATTATGAAAATAAGAATCTGAGTAAAAGTGAATATGAATTGGAAAAAGATGACCTTGAAATGAAGTTAATATTTACCGGTGCAAAAAGGGAAGAGTTGATATTAAATAAAAGTGGATATAATGCAGCAGTAAATCAGATTGAACGTGCAAAGTTGAATTTAGAATATACAAAAATTAGGGCTCCATTTAATGGGGTAGTTGGCGATTTTGATTTAGTAGTTGGACAAAGAATTGTAAATGGTAATAAATTATTCAAATTATTTAGCACATATATAATGAATATTGATATTAATATTTTAGAAAGTGAGTTAAATAAAATTGAGATAGGTAATGATGTTGAAATTACAATACCGGCAATCCCAAATGAGAAATTTTATGGAAAAGTAAGTAGAGTTAGTCCTTATATTGATACTGAAAGTAGAACAAGTAAAGTTGTAATTTCTATAAGAAATAAAGACTCGAAAATTAAACCGGGAATGTTTGCAAGTGTATTAATTGCATCAAAAAAATATTCAGATAGAATTTTGATTCCCAAAGAAGCTTTACTTGTTAGAGATAAAAGAAATTTAGTATTTACGGTAAAAGATAGTCTGGCAAAATGGAAATATGTTGAAATTGGTGAAAGTAATAATGAATTTATTGAAGTGTTAAAGGGCGTTAATGAAGGAGAGCAAATTATTGTTGAAGGACATTTTAATCTCGCTCATGATTCAAGAGTTAAAGTTGTGGAGTAGAGATGTGAAGGTAGAATTTAGAAGTTAGAAATTAGAAGTTAGATTTTAGAAGGTAGAAGGTATAATTTTTGAAGATAGAAATAAACGAATGAAGGATTTAAAGAAAAGAACATTTAATTTTCTGTGGATGTTATAAATTTGATTGAGATGTTACCCAAAAATAAAGCTACTGATGTGGTTGCTTATCAATTAATTAAAAGTGCAACGTCTGTGGGAGCTAATTATAGAGCTAGTCAAAGAGCTAGAAGTGATAAAGAATTTATAGCAAAAATTAATATTGTTTTAGAAGAAGTAGATGAAACTTTATTTTGGTTAGAATTAATTATCGAGAAGAAATGGTTAAAGACAAAAAAGCTATATTTATTATTAAATGAAGCTGATGAATTGACAGCTATATTTGTTTCAATATTAAAAACAATGAATTCTAAAGTTAAAAGAAGATAGAATTAATTTAGAAGTCAGAAATCACAAATTCTAAACTCAACTTTCTAAAATCTAATTTCTGTATTCTAATTTCTAACTTCTAAAATCTACCTTCTACCTTCTAACTTCTGAAATATGAAATGAAAAAAATCTTCTACATATTTTTATCAAGACCGGTTACAGCTTCAATGTTGTTTTTGGTTGTAATTATTTTAGGACTTGTCTCCTCTTTTAACTTGCCATTAGAATTATCTCCAAGTGTTGAGTTTCCAAAATTAACAGTTTCTCTTACATGGCAGAATGTTTCTCCAGAAGTAGTGGAAGCTCTTGTTACTTCTCCAATTGAATCTGAGTTGGCTGCTATAAAAGGTGTAAAAGAAATAAAATCTCGTTCTTCCCAAGGCTATTCTTGGATAAGTCTGGAATTTTATCCGGATATAAATATGGACTTTGCCAGGATAGAAATAAATGAAAGAATTTCATTATTAAAAGATAAAATACCTTATGGTGTTTCGCCACCAAAGGTATCTCATTATATACCGGATGATCTTCGTGAACTACAAGGATTTATTACTTATACTATATCTAGTAATGAAAGTGCTAATTCTATAAGAAAGTATGTTAAGGAAAATATAGTCCATCGTATTATGTCAATAAGAGGTGTATCTGATGTAACAATAAGAGGTGGAAATGAAAGAGAAATAAGCATAATACTTGATTATGATAAAACTAGAATTTTGGGAATAACGAATGAAGATATTACATCCAGTATTGCAAATATTGAGCAAATTAAATCAGCAGGTAAAATTAAAAATGATGACACTCAATACTTAGTTGCTATTGAAAATAAAGTTGAAGACCTTGATAAAATTTTAGAGCAGGTTGTAAAAACAACAGTAGATGGAACAATTATAAGAATTAGAGATATAGGAACCGTTATTGATGATTTTAGAGAAGCAAATTCTTATTATAGAATAAATGGTAAAGAAACTGTTTCTTTAATAATTAGTAAGGAACCGGGAAGTAATACTTTAGATGTAGCTGAAAGAGTTTATAATAAAATAAAAAAATTAGAAACTGATTTACCTAACGGCTATTTAATAATAAAGGAAATTGATAAAAGTGAAGATATAAGAGCGGAGTTAAATGAATTAACTCAAAGTGCAATTTATTCATTTCTCATAATTATTGCGGTTCTTTTGCTAATATTCAAATCGATAAAAACATCAATTATAATAGTTACATCAATTCTTTTTTCACTCTTTTTTTCATTTTTACTATTCTTCCTTTTTGAGCTGCCATTAAACATTTTAACTATTTCTGCTTTTATTTTGGGATTTGGATTTATGGTCGATAACTCTATTGTGGTTGTTGACTATATTGACAAAAATTATATGGATGATGGATTAAAAAGATTAGCTGTTATTTTGCGAAAAGTATTTAATCCGGTATTTGCATCAACACTAACAACAATAGCTGTATTTATTCCTTTAATATTTTTAACCGGCGAATTAAGACTCTATTTTGAGCAATTTGCATTAGGTGTTGTTTTTACATTATTAGCCTCGCTTTTTGTTTCATTTGCAATAATTCCTATGCTCTATATTAGAATAGGGAATAGAAAGAAATATGAATTATTAGAAAGCAAGGATAGTTTTTTTAAAAAAATGTATATAGGATTAGTTACTATTATCCTAAAATGGCGAAAAACAAGTATTGCAATTCTTATTTTACTTATAGGATTGCCGGTTTGGTTATTACCCTCTAGAGTAGAAAACTCAATTATAGCACCAGTATATAATGCTATCTTTGATTCCGATTTATATTCTGAGATAAAACCATATGTAAATTATGCACTAGGAGGTAGCCTAAATCTATTTTTTAATCATATAAGTAGAGGTGAAGTATGGCAGTTTGGAGAGGAAACATATATCTATGTTAGATTAGAATTACCAAACGGGAATAGGATAGACAGAATAAATTCCCTAGTAAAGGATTTTGAGAAAGAAATCCTCCGTTACAGAAAAGATATTAAAAACCTAATAGTTAATATTAGTGATGAAGAGAATGCTAGATTAAAAGTTGAATTTACTAATGAACAAAGTAGAACCTCTTTCCCATATATTTTGAAAAACTATTTATCTTCGTATGCAACAAGATTAGGTGGACTAAATGTTTCTGTATATGGCTTTGGTCCGGGTTTTTCAAATTCAGGTGGTTCTTTTAGTAATTTTTCTGTAATTGCCAAAGGATTTAATTATATAAAAACTAAAGAACTAGCAGAAGAATTTAGAAAAGTCATTTCTCGTAATCCTCGTATTGATAATGTAGATATTGATAAATCGGAATTTTATTGGGCAAAGGATATATATGAAATTATAGCAACAATAAACAGAAAAAAGTTAGCTAACTATAATATATCGGTTACAGATTTAATTCAAAGTGTTTCAAAAAATACTGCCGGTAGTTTGAACCTTAACACTTTTCATATAGACAACGATGAAGTAAAATATATAGTAAAATTTTCAAACTATAAAAACATTCAACTTGATGAACTTAAAAATATTATAATTACAGGGAATGAAGGTAGTATTTTTAAAATAAAAGATGTTATAGATTTTGAAGTTAGGAAAGTACTTTCTTCAATTAATAGAGAAAATCAACAATATGTTAGGTATATAACCTTTGACTATAAAGGTCCATATAAATATGGAAATAAATTTGTTAAATCTTCCATTGCAAATATGAATATAAATGAAGGATATTCATTAGAGAAAAGGGAGTTTAGGTTTCGGTTTGGTGAAGAGGAAGAAATTAATGTATGGATGATTCTTTTATATTCAATAATATTAATTTTTATGATTACAGCAAGTTTATTTGAGTCATTAAAAAGACCACTTTTAATAATTACTTCTATACCCTTTGCCATAATTGGAACATTTGTTCTTTTTTATTTTGGGGATTTTAATCTTGATAGAGGAGCGTATGCAGGTATTTTACTTCTAATAGGTTTGGTTGTAAATAATTCAATTATTTTAATTGATCATATAGGACAAAATAAGAACACAAATAATTACAACGATTTAATTAGATTAGCTAGCGAAAGACTTCGTCCAATTTTTACTACTACTTTAACAACAATTGCTGCATTAATCCCGCTTATTATCGGAACTGAATCATCATTTTGGAAAAGTCTTAGTTTGAGTGTTGTTGGAGGAGTATTTTTATCAGCATTAATTGTAATTTTATATTTACCTTTGTTTTTTATTATTTCGGAGGAGTGAGTGTTAAATATAAAGTTTGTAAAATCAGCATATAAAATAGAACATTTACCGAAAGATGGACTACCGGAATTAGTGCTTTGTGGTAGATCGAATGTTGGAAAATCAACTTTTATAAATTCACTTTCCAGAAAAAAAAATATTGCCAAAACTAGTTCCTCGCCCGGCAAAACTAGAGCTATAAATTATTACTTAGTAGAAGATAAATTTTATTTTGTAGATCTTCCAGGTTATGGTTATGCTAAAGTTTCTATTAAAGCTAAAAATGAGTGGCAGAAATTAATAACTACATATTTGCTAAATAGTAATAATATAGCAATTGCTTATCATTTAATCGATAGTAGACATAAGGCGACAAATCTAGATATTTTATTGAATGAGATGTTAGTTGAAGAAGAAATTCCTTATACAATTATACTTTCCAAAATAGATAAACTAAATCAATCTGAAAAATCAAAGTCGTTAAAAACTATTAAAAGTCAATTTCCTGAATTAAATTTGGGTGATAATCTGTTTTTATATTCTTCTCTTAAAGGAATAGGTAAGAAAGAAGTTGAATTAAGGTTATCTAAATTATTTGGATAATGCTATTTATGTAAAGTTTTGTTATTATTATTTGATAAATAAAAACTAATTTACCAATTATTATCTTGTATTTTAATGATCTTTAGTTCCAGAAATAAAAAAAGAATTTTAATATTCTTAATTATTCCTCTGCTTGCAATTATTCCGTTAATTTCTGAAGATATAATTATAAAATCAATCGCTGCCGGAATTTTAATTATCTATGTTGCATTTATTATATTCTTACGTGATTCTATTAAAATTAATAGCATAATTGATGATAGTAATGTAACAGATGATTTTGATAGCCTTGATGAATCAGAATCAATAGATTACGATACAGATTTGGGTGAAACGGTAAAAATAATTTCCAAAAAGAAAAGCTCTGATATAATTACTTCCCAAAATTACCAAGCTGTAGCAGTTCAATCCGGTTTAAAAAGTGAAGTTACAAGTGAAGAGTTAAAACAACAATTTGAAAAAATTGTTGCTGAAGAATTACCTGCTGATGTAAGTAGTGATGAACAATTTTTATTTGTTCTAGAAAAAATATTAAATGTTATTAAAGATGCATACCTTGCTCATAGTGTTCTGTTTTTCTGGTATAATGAAACAAATCAAGAATTAACAATTCAAAAATATTTTAGCAATTCTGCAAATGCTATTTCAAAAAAACATTTTCCTTTAGAAGATGATATTATAAGTAAAGTTGTACACGATCAGGAACCTATTCACTTAAATGAGATTTCTCCAAATGCTGAACTTGATGTAGTTCGTTATTACGACAATCAGCAAGGTATTAAAAGCTTAGTGGCAGTTCCGCTATTTTTTGCTGAATCGCTTACCGGAGTACTTGTAGTTGATTCCAAAGCACCAGATGCTTTTGGAATTGAGACTGTATATTCACTTGGTCGATTTGTGAGAATTATTGCAATTATCATTTCGCTATTTGATGAAAAATTTTCAGGTTCAACATCTGAGAAAAGATTAGAGAGCTTGCTAAATATTCTCAGAACGGAAAGAAAGTTCGATAACCAAGAAGATATTGTTGAAATAGTTGAGAATACTATGAAACCGTTGCTTCATTATGATGCTTTTTCGTTTGTGTATTTTCAACCTAAAGAACAAAACTTTGTTACACTTAAATGTGATAATAAAACTTCACTAAAATATATTGGTGAAAATTTAGAAATTGAACTCGATAATACCTTAGTAGGTAAGGCTATAATTAGTGGAATGCCGGTAAATATTGAAGATACTACAGACGATAAATATAAAAGATTTGTCAATAATGAAGATGTAAGCTTAGGAGGTTCTTTTCTTGCTCTTCCATTAGTTTATGATAATCAAAATTTTGGAGTTTTGTGTTTTGAAACTTTAAAGAAAAAAATGTATTCAAATTCCGATATTAAATTTATGCGAAGTGCGGTTAAAATATTTTCTTTCTTTGTCTATACATATTCTACTCATGCAATACTTAAAAATTTACTTTCTGTTGATGTTGAAACTGGGGCACTTACATATGATGCTTTTATAAATCATGTACAATCAGATTTACTTAAATCTAAAGAATTTGATGCTCCTAGTGCGCTTACACTTATTCAGATTGATGATTTTTTGGAAGAGAGATCTTTGTTTGAAACAGATCCTTTCCCTAAAGTTTTAAGTTCTATAAACGATTCTATTAAAAGTGAGATTTCTCCATTGAGTGTATTGGGTAGACTTGGAGAAAAGTTATTTGCAGTATATTTCTTTAATTCATCTACAAAAGATGTTTTTCTATGGGCAGAAAAATTACGAATTAAAATTGCTCGTAAACCTATTTCGGTTGTATCTAAACAAACTACATTTACTGTTTCAATCGGGGTAGCTTCCGCTCATCAAAAAACTGATGTGGAAGAAGTTCTAAAAAATGCAGAACTAGCATTAAATAAAGCTTACCAAAAAGGTGGTAATACAGTTAAAAGTATAAATTAGTGAGAAAAAAAATTGAACAATTTCTTATTAATAATTCTTGATGGTGTTGGAATTGGTGAATTGCCGGATGCTAAGAATTTTGGTGATGAAGGTAGTAACACCCTAGGAAATCTTGCAAGCTATTTAGGTGGTTTAGATTTACCAAATCTAAAAAAAATGGGTTTAGGTAATATTAGAAAAATGTTTGGTTATGGATCTACAAGCATGCCATTAGCATCTTATGGAAAGATGATGGAAAAGTCTTTGGGAAAAGATTCAACTACAGGGCATTGGGAAATTAGCGGGCTTCATTTAGATTTTGATTTTCCAACCTATCCAAATGGATTTCCTGATGAGCTTATTGAAGATTTTATTAGTGTAAATAATTTAGATGGAATACTTGCTAATAAACCCGCATCGGGAACTCAAATTATTGATGAACTTGGTGATGAGCATGTTGAAACCGGTTTTCCTATAGTTTATACATCAGCAGACTCGGTTTTTCAGATTGCTGCTCACGAAGATATAATTCCGGTTAAAAAGTTATATGAAATATGTGAAAGAACAAGAAACGAAGTTTGTGTTGGTGAACATAGTGTTGGTAGAATTATAGCTCGCCCATTTCTTGGAAGCTCAGGCAAATATGAGCGAACTACAAACAGAAAAGATTTTTCTCTTAATCCGCCATCTCAAACAATATTGGATTTGTTAAGCTCTAACGGAATCAATACTGTAGCTATTGGTAAGGTTAATGATTTATTTAATTCCCGAGGAATAGTAAAGCAAGTTAAAACAAAGTCTAATTTAGAAGGAATAAACGCAATAATTTCTAATCTCAAATCAGAAGAAAATAGTTTTATTTTTGCCAATCTTGTTGATTTTGATGTTTATTATGGGCATAGAAACGATCCCGAAGGATTCCATCAGGCATTAATGGAATTTGATGATAATTTGCCGGATATTATTAGTGAGTTAGATGAAAGTGATAGATTAATTATTACAGCTGATCATGGTAATGATCCAACTTCAGAAAGTACAGATCATAGTAGAGAACATGTTCCACTATTATATTATGCATCTGGTGTAGAACCTAGAAATTTAGGAGTTCGATCTTCATTTTCTGATGTTGCTAAAACCATTGGTGATTATTATAAAATTGAAAATGATTTAAAAGGAACTAGTTTTTTTTAATAATAAGTTTTTATGTTTTTTAATTCAATATATTTTTTTAGACAATTGATAAATTACTTATAGAATTATTATTTTAATATAAAAATTAAAAAAGGAATATAAGTTTGCAACTTGGTAAAGTAATTGGAACAGTTTGGTCAACAAGAAAAGATGAAAAACTTGTTGGTGCTAAATTTCTTATAGTTAAACAGCTTGAGTTAAAAGGTGATTTAAAAGATGATTTTATAGTTGCTGTTGATTCAGTTGGAGCTGGTGTTGGAGAGGTTGTATTATATGCATCTGGTAGTTCAGCAAGACAAACTGTTCAGACAAAAGACAAACCTGTTGATGCAGTAATTATGGCAATTGTAGATAAATTAGATGTTTCAGTTAAAGATACTGAAAATATTGATTTAGGTTAATTATGTTGCTTGGTAAAGTTATAGGTACAATATGGGCAACAAAAAAGTACAAAGCACTAAATGGTTATAAAATGCAATTTGTTCAACCACTAAACTCAAAACTAGAGTATGTTGGTGAGCCAATAGTTGCTGTTGATACTATTGGGGCAGGACCAGGTGAAATTATTTTCTATGCCACATCTAGCGAAGCAGTAATTGCTATGGATGTTGATATGGCACCGGTAGATGCTTCAATTGTGGGAATAGTTGATTCTGTTAATTCTTAAAACTAGGAGCTTAATTGAAAATTTCAAAACAGTTTACAAATAGAGATAGTCATTCATTAGATAAATATCTTCAAGAAATCGGTAAAGTTGAACTTCTTACTCCTGAACAAGAAATTGATTTTTCTATTAGAATTAAAAAAGGTGATCAAGTAGCCCTTGAAAAATTGGTTAGGGCAAATTTACGTTTTGTTGTAAGCGTTGCTAAGCAATATCAAAATCAAGGTTTGTCTCTAGGCGATTTAATAAATGAAGGAAATTTGGGTTTAATAAAAGCAGCAAAACGTTTTGATGAAACAAGAGGATTTAAGTTTATTTCTTATGCTGTATGGTGGATTAGACAATCTATTTTACAAGGTTTAGCTGAACAATCAAGAATTGTAAGATTACCTTTAAATAGAGTAGGTGCACTTAATAAAATTGGCAGAGCTTATAATAGTCTTGAGCAAGAATATGAGCGTGAACCTACCACAGAAGAAATTGCTAAAGAATTAGAAATGGATTTGGATGAAGTATCCGAAACCTTAAAAATGGCAACTCGTCATGTTTCAATGGATGCCCCTTTTTCTCAAGGTGAAGAGAATAATTTATTAGATGTTCTTGAAAGTGATGAGAATCCATTGCCGGATAATTCTCTTATGAACGATTCTTTAAGAAATGAAATAGAAAGAGCTCTTTCTACATTAACTGAAAGGGAAGCCGAAGTTATTAAATTGTATTTTGGTTTTGATGGAGAAGAATCATTAACATTAGAAGAAATTGGTGACCAATTTAATTTAACTAGAGAGAGAGTTAGACAAATAAAGGAAAAAGCTATACGTAGATTAAGACATACATCGAGGAGTAAAAATTTAAGAGCCCATCTCGGATAAATTTATGTTATGTTCAAAATAATTAAAACATTTTTATCAATTTTTGTATTAAGCTTACCACTTTTTTTTTGTGCTTGTTCTTCATCTTCTTATTATGAAAGATACGAGGCTAATGTATATGCAAGTAATAAAAAAAGCAACAGTAGTAACGCAAAGGTTATCGAAGATGAGTCTTCAGTTTCTTCTATTAAAGCAACAGATAAAGAGTCAGAATCAATTTTTAATAAATTAAGTTTTATTGTTGGTTCTAATAAGAAAAAAGAAAGATTCTTAAAGGAGATAGTAGGTTTCTTAAATACTCCTTATAAATATGGAGGCGAAACAAGAAATGGTATTGATTGTTCAGCCTTTACACAACAAGTTTTTAGGAATAGCTTAAATGTTAAAATTCCAAGAACTGCAAGAGAGCAATATAGAACATGGAATGTGTTTAATGATGAAGATGAGTTAGTATTTGGCGATCTTATTTATTTTAATACATCAAAACAATACTTTCCCGGGCATGTAGGAATTTATTTAGATAACAACTTATTTGCTCATGCTAGTTCTACTAATGGAGTTATTATTTCATCTTTAGATAATAACTATTATAGAAAAAGATTTGTTGGTGCTAATAGAGTAAAAATTAAAAAATAATTATTTATAAATCATAGAGGTAAAAAATGGAATATAGAATTGAAACTGATACTATGGGTGAAGTTAAAGTTCCTGCTGATAGGTATTATGGAGCACAAACAGCAAGATCACTTATGAATTTTAAAATTGGCAGTGAAAGAATGCCGAGAGAATTAATTAGAGCATTAGGAATTCTTAAAAAAGCTGCTGCTTTAACTAATGCTGAATTAGGAATGATAGAAAAAGAAAAAGCTGATTTAATTGTTAAAGCTGCTGATGAAGTAATTGAAGGAAAATTAGATGAACATTTTCCACTAGTTATTTGGCAAACCGGTAGTGGTACTCAAACAAATATGAATTCTAATGAAGTAATTGCAAATCGCGCAATAGAAATAGCCGGTGGTGAATTGGGAAGTAAAAATCCTATTCATCCAAATGATGATGTAAATAAAGCACAATCTTCTAATGATACTTTCCCAACTGGAATGCACATTGCAGCCGTTGAAGAAATATATAGAAGATTAATTCCAATGATAACAAAATTGAGAGATGCGCTTCAAGTAAAATCAGATGAATTTAAAGATGTAATAAAAATTGGTAGAACTCATTTAATGGATGCTGTTCCACTTACATTGGGTCAAGAGTTTAGCGGTTATGTTCAACAATTAACTTATGGCTTAGATAGAATTAATGGTTGTTTACCAAGACTTTCTGAACTAGCTCTTGGTGGTACTGCTGTGGGAACAGGATTAAATACTCATAAAGATTTTGCTGTTAAAGCGGCAGCAAAAATATCAGAAATTTCGGGATGTAAATTTACTTCTGCGGTTAACAAATTTGAATCTTTAGCAGCCCATGATGCAATTGTTGAAGCTAGTGGTGTTATGAAAACATTAGCTTGTTCATTAATGAAAATAGCAAATGATATTAGATTATTAGGTTCTGGTCCAAGATGCGGAATTGGTGAATTAAACCTTCCTGCAAATGAACCGGGAAGTTCAATTATGCCTGGTAAAGTAAATCCAACTCAATCTGAAGCAATGACGATGGTTTGTTCTCAGGTAATTGGTAATGATACAACTATTAATGTTGGTGGAGCAACTGGTCATTTTGAATTAAATGTTTTTAAACCAGTTATGATTTATAATTTACTTCAATCAATAAGATTACTTGCTGATGCTAGTGAAAGCTTTACAAATAATTGTGTTGTTGGTATCGAGGCTAATCAAACTAATATCAAAAATCATCTTACTAATTCACTAATGTTGGTTACAGCATTAAATCCTCATGTAGGTTATGATAATGCTGCAAAGATTGCTAAAAAAGCTCATGCTGAAAATACAACTTTAGAAGAAGCAGCTGTTGCTCTTGGTATTTTAACTTCGGAGCAATTTAAAGAATATGTAAGACCGGAAAATATGGTTGGACCAAAAAAATAATCTTTTTTATCAATGGGATATTTTTATAGATATCCCATTTTATATTGTCTGTATAGTTTTTTTATTATTACTCTTCCACGGAATTACAAAAATAAAAAATATTTGATAAACCCAAACGGTTCAAAAGTTTGATAAACTATAATTATAAATCTTAATTAGGTAATGTAAATGTCTGAAAATCAAAATTCAATTCAAGAAAAAAGTATTAACACAATTAGACTTTTAGCTGTAGATGCAATCCAAAAAGCAAAATCAGGGCATCCTGGAATGCCAATGGGATGTGCTCCAATTGCGTATTTATTATATGCTAAATTGATGAAACATAATCCACGAAATCCTCAATGGATGAATAGAGATAGATTTATATTGTCTGGTGGGCATGGAAGTATGTTACTTTACAGCATTCTTCATTTATCTGGTTATGATTTATCTTTAGATGATTTAAAACAATTTAGACAATGGGAAAGTTTAACTCCCGGACATCCTGAATTAGGTAGAACTGTAGGTGTTGAAACTACAACCGGTCCATTAGGCCAAGGTTTCACAAATGCAATTGGAATGGCTGTTGCTCAAAAACATTTGGCTGCAAGATTTAATAAAAAAGATTTCAAGATTTTTGATCATTATCTTTATGTGGAAATGGGTGATGGTGACTTGATGGAAGGTATTTCTCATGAAGCCGCTTCTTTTGCCGGACACAATAATCTTGGGAAAGTGATCGCATTTTATGACGATAATAATATAACAATTGATGGTTCAACTGAATTGTCTAACTCTGATGATGTTCAAAAAAGATTTGAAGCATACAATTGGCAAGTGTTAAAAGTTGATGATGTTAACAATTTAGAGCTATTGGAAAGTGCTGTTACAGAAGCAAAAAAAGTTGAAGATAAACCAACAATAATTATTGTAAAAACTAAAATTGGTTACGGAAGCCCTAATAAACAAGGAACTGCCGGAATTCATGGTGCACCTTTAGGTGATGAGGAAATAGTATTAACAAAAAGAAATCTTGGCTTTCCGGAAAATGAAAATTTTTATGTCCCTTCAGAAGTATATAATCACTTTAACTCTCTAAAAGAGAATGGAAATAATGCTGAAGCTGAATGGAATAAATTATTTGAAGAATATGTTCAAAAATATCCTGAAGAAGCTAAATTATTGAATAAAATGATGAGTGGTGAACTTGGTGAAGAATGGAAGGAAAAGCTTCCTAAGTTTGAAAATTATGGTGATTCCATGGCTACTAGAAAAGCTTCAGGAATAGTGCTTAATGCTGTTGTCTCTAAAATACCTTCTTTGTTTGGTGGGTCTGCTGATTTAACTCCATCGAATAATACTGATTTGAAAGGGTATGCTGATTTTAATAATGAAACACCTGAAGGAAGGTATGTAAGATATGGAATTAGAGAACATGCTATGGCTTCAATAATGAATGGCATTGCAATTTATGGTGGACTTGTTCCTTATGGTGGAACGTTTATGGTTTTTTCGGATTATTTGAGACCAACTTTAAGACTTGCCTCAATATCTGGAATTAAAGTAATTTGTGTTTTTACTCATGATAGTATAGGAGTTGGTGAAGATGGACCTACTCATCAACCAATTGAACATTTAGCTGCTTTAAGATCAATACCCGGTGTTATAGTTTTAAGGCCTTCAGATGCGAATGAAACTTCTGTTGCTTGGAAATGTGCTTTAGAGCATAAAGCTAGTCCGGTTGCTTTAGTTTTAACTCGCCAAGATTTGAATATTATTGATAGAACAATTTATGCTTCAGCAGAAGGAGTTGAAAAAGGTGCTTATATTCTTAAAGATTCGGAAGTTGAGCCTGAATTAATAATTATGGCAAGTGGCTCGGAAGTAGACTTGGCATTAGCTTCTGCTAAAGCAATGGAAGAAAAAGGAACTAAAACTAGAGTTGTTAGTTTTCCTAGTTGGGAATTGTTTGAATTGCAAAGCGAAGAATATAAAAATTCTGTTTTACCCCAAAATGTAAAAGCTAGAATTTCTATTGAAGCGGGTATTAGTCAAGGATGGACAAAATATGTTGGTATTGAAGGGAAAACCGTTGCGATTGATCATTATGGTGCTTCTGCTCCACAAAATGTTCTATTTGAAAAGTTTGGTTTTACTGTAGAAAGAGTTGTTAAGTATGCTGAAGAAATTTTGAAGAATAATTTGTAATAAAAGCCATATTTTTTTCGTATTTAATTTAACCGAGTAGTGATTGATATATTCACTATCTCGGTTTTTTATTTCTAAATTTTTAATTTTAGCGAATTGATAAAATATATTGAGACTGAAAATGATTTTTTCTAACAGAAAATTAAAACATATTTTTACCTTCATTTTATTTGTTTGCTTTCTATTCGTAATATTAATACCGTTAGTAGTTGTAGAAGCTCAACAAAATTTAAATAAAAGAAATGATTATACTCAATATGTAAATCCTTTTATTGGCACAGGTAAAATGGGACATACATTCCCTGGAGCAACTACACCATTTGGGATGGTTCAATTAAGTCCGCAAACAAATTTTTTTGAGATGTTTGATGAAGACGGGAATTATGTTCCGGAGACTTATGAATATTGTGCAGGATATCAGTATAGAGATTCAACCATATTAGGATTTTCTCACACCAATTTTAGTGGCACAGGGCATTCTGATCTTGGTGATTTTTTAGTAATGCCTACAACCGGAGATTTGGTACTTGATCCTTTAGAAACTGAAAATGAAGAAAAAGGTTTTTATTCAACTTTTTCTCATAAAGATGAATATGCTTCACCCGGATATTACAAAGTTAAATTGAAAAGTTATGATATATTAGCTGAGTTAACAGCTAGTGATCGAGTTGGATTTCATCAATATACATTTCCTAAAACTTCAGAAGCACATATAATTTTAGATTTAGTTTATAATGTTTATCATCATAAAAACAAAAATGTTTGGACGTTCATTCGTGTAGAAAATGATTCTCTAATTACGGGTTACAGACAAACGAAAGGTTGGGGAAGAACGAGAAAAGTGTTTTTTGCAATGCAGTTCTCAAAGCCATTTTTAAGTTATGGTAACAAAAAATATGATGAAGTTAGCTATAATGGTTTTTACAGAAGATTTAATGAAGCAGAAAACTTTCCGGAGATGGCTGGTAAAAATATACGAGCCTATTTCAACTTTACGACTGAAGAAAATGAAAAAATTAAAGTGAAGTTTGCTTTATCATCAGTTAGTACAAATGGTGCTTTACAGAACTTAACTAAGGAAATTCCTCATTGGGATTTTGCCCGAACGAGAAATGATGCGAAAGCCAAGTGGAATAATGAACTTTCTAAAATTGATGTGAGAACAATTACAGAGGATGATAAGATTGTTTTTTATACTGCTTTATATCATACAATGTTAAGTCCAATTATTTATGAAGATGTTAATGGAAGTTACAGAGGGATTGATGGGAATATTCATAAATCTAAGAACTTTACAAATTATACAATCTTCTCTTTATGGGATACTTATCGAGCATTACATCCACTGTTTAACATTATTCAGCCTCAACGTAACAATGATATGATAAAATCAATGTTAGCTCATTATGACCAAAGTGTTCATAAAATGCTGCCTATTTGGAGTCATTATGCAAATGAAAATTGGTGTATGATTGGCTATCATGCTGTTTCAGTAATTGCTGATGCGATTGAAAAAAATATTGGTGATTTTAATTTGGCAAGTTTACTAGATGCGGCAGTGAGCACAGCTAATGTAAGATACTTTGATGGTTTAGGTGATTATATTGATTACAAATTTTTTCCTGATGATAAAACCCATTCTTCAGTTTCTAAAACTTTAGAAATAGCTTATGATGATTGGTGTATTTCAAGAATTGCTAGAGCAAATAACAATTCTAAATTGGAAGAAGAGTTTTTAATTCGATCTGAAAATTTTAGAAATGTTTTTGACTCAAATTCCGGTTATATGAGACCAAGATTATCAGATGGAAAATTTAGAAAAGAATTCGATCCTCTTGATACGCATGGACAAGGATTTATAGAAGGGAATGCATGGAACTACGGACTCTATGTTCCACATCAAATTGATACTATGATAAATATGATGGGTGGAAAAGATATTTTTTCAAAAAAATTAGATTCTCTTTTTACCATGAAATTAGATGATCAATATATTGAAAAAAATGAAGATATAACTAGAGATGGAATAATTGGAAATTATGTTCACGGCAATGAGCCGGGGCATCATATTCCATATTTGTATAATTGGACAAATGAGCCTTATAAAACTCAGGAACGCGTGAGAATGATTATGGAGACAATGTACGGAACACAAGAAGATGGATTATGTGGAAATGATGATGCCGGACAAATGAGTGCTTGGTATATTTTTAGTGCTTTAGGGTTTTATCCGGTAACGCCGGGCTCAAGTATTTATGCTATTGGCAGTCCGTTAGTTAAAGAAGCAACAATTAATTTAGAAAACGGTAAGCAATTAAATATTATTGTAAAAAATCAAACCAAAGAGAATGTATATATTGATAGAATAATAGTTAATGGCAAAAAACATAACAATTATTTTATCAATCATAAAGTTATTGCAAATGGTGGTGAAATTATTTTTGTAATGAATAATACTATGAAAAAATAATTTGCTTAAATAATTTCATTTTTCAAAACAAATATTTAATCCCAACAAATCCGCCAAGCAATAATATTGTGAAACCAATTGCTAGCCAATTAAAGTATTTGTCAATAAATCCTTTTATTTGTTCACCAAATTTCCAGATTAAGAAAGAAACCAAAAAGAATCGTCCTGCTCTACCAACAATAGATGCAATAGTGAATAAAACTAAATTTACATTAAAAGCTCCACCTGTAATTGTGAAAACTTTATAAGGAATTGGTGTAAAACCTGCAGTAAATATTATCCAGAAATTCCATTCGTCATAGAGACCTTTTACTTTAAAAAATAATTCTTCTGTAAATCCAGGAATATTAGCAAAGAAAAAATTAGCGACTTCTGAAAATTCATTTACACTACTCCACCAAACAAAATGGCCAATTCCATATCCAAGTAAAGCACCAAGAACTGAAGCAATTGTACATAATCCGGCAAAGTAAAATGATTTTTTTCTAACACCTAATGCTAAAGCAATTAACAAAGCATCCGGGGGAATTGGAAAAAAAGATGATTCTGCAAAAGCTAAAATAAATAATACAACTGGACCATAAGGAGTTTCTGCCCAATGTAAAACCCAATCATATAATCTTCTAATAAATTTCATTTATATTCCTTTGTTCGTAGAATTCAGTTTGTAAAGAAATAGATTATATTTCTTATTTTCAATAAAATAATTATCGCACAAGTTATTAAATATTATAGCAGAATACACTACAATTATGAATGAAAACTTTTTGTTATTATCTTTATACACCTTATAATTTAGAAAATAAAATGATATGAAATCTGAACGTTTAATTTCTCTAGATGTGTTTAGAGGCATTACAATTACAGGTATGATTCTGGTTAACAATCCCGGATCCTGGTCTAACATTTATCCACCATTAAGACATGCGGCGTGGCATGGTTGTACTCCAACTGATTTAATTTTTCCTTTTTTCCTATTTATTGTAGGAGTTGCAATTACATTATCTCTTACTAAACATAAGGCTTCAGGTGAAAATAGAACAAAAATAACTTTAAATATCTTTAGAAGAAGTATTATCTTATTTATGCTTGGTTTATTGCTTCACGCCTTTCCATATTTCAATTTTGAAACTCTAAGAATTCCCGGTGTACTTCAAAGAATATCTATTGTTTATTTAATATCTTCATTTATATTTTTGAAAACATCAATAAGATTTCAAGTGATTTTTACTGGACTAATTTTAATTGGTTATTGGATTTTGATGACAGTAGTTCCTGTTCCCGGAATTGGTTCGGCAAATTTAGAGAAGACTACAAATTTTGCTGCTTGGTTTGATAATTTATTACTTAGCGGACATTTATGGAGATATACAAAAGTATGGGATCCAGAAGGAATTATTAGCACTATTCCAGCAATATCTTCTACTTTGATTGGTATTTTAACTGGCCATTGGCTTCAAACAAAAAATGATAAGGTTGTAAAAACAGTTTGGATCTTTGTTTTTGGTTGTTTTTTAATGCTTGCCGGATATATTTGGGATGGTTGGTTTCCGATGAATAAAAATTTATGGACAAGCTCCTATGTTTTATATACTGGTGGACTCGCTCTAAATTTCTTAGCAGTTTGTTTTTGGTTTATAGATGTAAAAGGTATTTCTTGGTGGATAAAACCATTTCAAATTTATGGAATGAATGCGATAACCGTATTTTTCTTTTCGGGTATTGTAGCAAAGCTACTTTATATAATTAAAGTTACTGATTTAGCAGGGAATGAAATTTCTGTAAGAAGTTATTTATATGATAATTTATTTTTAACATGGCTTTCTCCAATTAATGCATCTTTATTTTGGGCAATAATTTATGTATTATTTTGGCTTAGTCTAATGTGGGTTTTATATAGTAGAAGAATTTTTATAAAGATTTAGTATGTAAAATATCTCAGTTTACATTTTTGTATAATCAAGGTTATCTTATTAGAGTTTAAGAGAGGAAAAATATGCCAGTATTACAAGAGTTTGAAACAATACCGAAAATGTTTGATATTATTACCAAAATGTATGGTATTAATAAAACATACTTGAAACATAAAGTTAATGACCAGTACATTGATATTAGTTATCAAGAAGTAAGAGATATAACTGAAAATCTTGCTCTTGGTTTAGCATCATTAGGTGTAAAAAGAGAACATAAAGTTGCAATAATTTCTGAGAATAGACCGGAATGGTTTTATTCAGATTTTGCAATTTTAAGTTTAGGTGCTATAGATGTTCCTATTTATCCTATTTCTACTTCAGATAGTATAGAGTATATGATAAATAATTCTGAATCTGTTGGGATTATTGTATCAACTAAGTTTCAGCTAAATAAGGTTTTGAAAATCAGGAATAAGTGCAAGAAGCTTAAATTCATAATTGTAATAAATAATGAAATACCTGACAATGAAAAAGGTGTTTTTACTTTTAACCAAGTTTTAGAAAAAGGTGAAATTTATAAGGAAGAACATAAAGAACACTTCCAAACTCAGATTGATCTTTCAAAGAAAGATGATCTTTGTACAATGATTTATACTTCTGGAACAACAGGCGAGCCTAAAGGTGTGTTATTAACACATGATAATATTTTATCGAATGTTAAAGCTAGTGCAAAAATTTTACATATTTCACCTGAAGATACATTCCTATCTTTTCTACCACTTAGTCATATTTATGAGAGAATGACTGGTTTTTACTTTGTTCTAGCCTGTGGATCAACAATTGCTTTTGCTGAAGGTATAGAAAAAGTTGCAACAAACATGGCAGAAATAAAACCTACAGTTATGACGGGGGTTCCTAGACTTTTTGAAAGAATTTATAATAAGATTATGCGTAATGTTCAGAAACAATCTCCCAAAAAACAAAAAATATTCCATTGGGGACTTTCAGTTGGTCAGGAATATGCTGAACTTAAAAGATCAGGAGAACAAATTTCTATATCGCTAAAAGCTAAACATAAACTTGCTCAAAAGTTAGTGCTCGATAAAATAAAAAATTTAACCGGAGGCAACTTAAGATTCTTTGTTTCAGGAGGTGCTGCACTTGGTAGAGAACTAGGAGTATTTTTTGAAGCTGTAGGAATTCTTGTTCTTGAAGGTTATGGTTTAACTGAAGCTTCTCCTGTAATAGCAGTTAATAGGGAAAATGATTATAAATTTGGTAGTGTTGGAAAACCTATTCCAGGTGTTGAAGTTAAGATTGCAAAAGATGGTGAAATACTTGTGCATGGTCCTAATGTAATGCAAGGATATTATAAAAAGAAAAAAGATACAAATGAAGTAATTAAAAATGGTTGGTTACATACCGGAGATATAGGAGTTTTTGATGCTGAAGGATTTTTAATAATTACAGATAGAAAGAAAAGTTTATTTAAAACTTCCGGTGGAAAATATATTGCACCTACTCCAATAGAGAATATGTTTTTGGGTAGTAAATATATTGACCAATTTATAATAATTGGTGATAAAAGAATGTTTATTAGTGCTCTTATTGTACCTGACTTTGAAGCGCTAAAAGAATATGCTGATGCAAACAGAATTTCTTATACTAATGCTGAAGATTTGATTAAGTTGAAACAAATTGATGAAATGATGAAAAAAGAATTTTCTAAATTCCAGAAAAAATTGGCGAGTTATGAAAAGATTAGAAAATTTACTTTACTTGATAAACCATTTTCAATTGAATCTGGTGAGATGACACCGTCTCTTAAATTGAAGAGAAATGTTATTGAAGAGAGATATAGTGATCTTATTGAAGATATGTATAAAGAAAACAAAAAATAATTCATTTCAACCTTCTAGTTTTTACAAAAAATAACTAGAAGGTTTATTCTGCAAAAATTATTTTCCCATAGTTTTTACCAAAGAATAAAAACATAAATATATGTATATTTATAACTTGTAATTTTTGAAACTTTAGAGGCAAAATTGATTAAAGAAAAAGTACTTGTAACTTCTGCATTACCATATGCAAATGGCAGAATTCATTTAGGACATTTAAGTGGTGCATACTTGCCTGCTGATATTTATGTTAGATATAAAAGACTAAAAGGTGATGATATAATTTATATTTGTGGCTCGGATGAACATGGTGTTCCAATTACTATTTCTGCTGATAATGAAAAGGTATCACCCAAAGTAATTATTGACCGTTACCATTCGGAAAATGAGAAAGCATTTGAAAAATTTGGAATGAGTTTTGACATTTATTCTCGAACAAGTATTAAAACTCATCATGAAACTGCACAAGAGTTTTTTAAGAATTATCATGATAATGGTTTATTAAGCGAAAAAAAATCTATGCAGTTTTATGATAATAAAGCAAAAATGTTTTTGCCGGATAGATATGTTGAAGGGACTTGTCCAAAATGTGGTTTTGAAGAAGCCAGATCAGATGAATGTGAAAATTGCAGCTCACCTTATGAAGCTAATGAATTATTAAATCCTAAAAGTAAAATCACAGGCGAAACACCAATATTAAAAGAAACATCGCACTGGTATTTTTCTTTGGGAGACTATCAAGAATTTCTTGAAAAGTATATTGAAGAAGCAAACCAAAAGTATGGTTGGAAGGATAATGTAATTCAGCAATGCAAAAGTTGGTTTAATGATGTGTTAAAAGATAGAGCAGTAACAAGAGATTTAGGTTGGGGTGTAAAGGTTCCGTTAAATAATGCGGAAGGTAAAGTTATTTATGTCTGGTTCGAAGCTGTACTTGGTTATATCTCGGCGACTAAAGAGCTTTCTAAAAAATTAAACAAACCTGATTTATGGAAAGAATATTGGCAAGATCAAAACACAAAATATGTCGCCTTTATCGGGAAAGATAATATTGTATTTCATACAATAATTTTTCCGGCAATGTTAAAAGCATGGAATGATAATAATGATATAAAATATCTTTATCCACAAAATGTACCTGCTAACGAATTTCTAAATTTTGAAGGTAAGAAATTTTCAAAATCACGTGGATGGGGAATTGATGCAATTGAGTTTTTGGATAAATATCCTGCAGATCCTTTAAGATATACTCTTGCTTCCAATGCACCGGAAAATAAAGATACAGATTTTTATTGGAAGGAATTTCAAGCTAAAAATAATAACGAATTGGCAGATATTTTAGGCAATTTTATAAATCGTACATTCATATTTGCCAATAAACATTTTGAAGGAAAAGTTCCAGAGCTAGGTGAATTATCCGAAATGGATAAAGAAATGATTAAAGCTCTTGAAGAATATCCTATAAAAGTTTCTGAGCTTCTGGAAAAATATAAAGTAAAAGATGCAATTAAAGAAATGATGAATTTAGCTAGATTAGCTAATAAGTACTTTAATGATTCGGAACCTTGGAAAGCAGTTAAGGTTGATAAAAATATTTGTGGTACAACAGTAAATATATGCTTACAAACAATAAATACTTTAGCTGAATTATTTTATCCAATAATTCCTTCTAGTTCGGAAAAGATTTTTAAAATGCTTAATACAAAGCCGGTAGAATGGTTGAACTGTGGAAAAATGAATTTAAAAAGTGGACATAAATTAAATACCCCAGAAATTCTATTTGTAAAAATCGAAGACAAAGTAATTGAAGAAGAAATCAATAAACTTCCTATTGCAGAAGAAGAACCTCAAAAAGATCCTGAAATTACCTTTGACGAGTTTATGAATGTAAAACTCAAAGTTGGAAAAATTATAAATGCTGAAAAAATTAACAAAAGTAATAAATTGTTAAAACTCCAAGTAAAAGTAGGAAAGGAAAAAAGACAAATTGTTGCCGGTTTAGCACAGAGTTATAAGCCTGAAGATATTATGAATAAGAACGTAGTTATTGTAAGTAATCTTAAGCCTGCAAAATTATTTGGTGAGCTTTCAGAAGGGATGGTATTAGCTGTTGAAGATAGTAATGGGAAACTAAATGTTCTAGAAGTTAGTGAAAGTATATTATCCGGCACCGAAGTTAGATAAATATGAGTAAAACTTTAGGGACAAAAAATAATAGAACAATTGAAATTAGTAAGCAAGAAATAGATTTTTATTCAAAATCATTTTTAAGTGTGAATTCCAATATTTCGAAAGAAAGTT
>PDWI01002780.1_pt1 | contig 28703 bp, 30 predicted proteins | sample 1430891 | NCBI WGS metagenome assembly PDWI01 (sample SAMN01162508, study PRJNA174530) | Oral metagenome, whole genome shotgun sequencing project. | biome: Marine environment; feature: Marine mammal; material: Swab sample of the gingival sulcus; isolation source: swab sample of gingival sulcus... | reverse complement strand
TTTCTGGGGAGTCAGATCCTCTTCTTTGGAAGGATAGGTGTAGAATTCTACAACCATACTCAGGGCTGTTTTATCCGGTGAGATCAGATCACCGACAAAGCTCGGTTCCTGGAGCGCTTCATCGAGCTTTTCGTCAATTTCCTCGATTGTTGCCGGCGGTGTCTCAAAAAACGGCGCGATCCTGACTTCCTGCTCTCCTGTGCCGCGGATGCGCTCCGCATTGCCAAGCCAGAGGACTCTTTTTGCGTAGGGAACACTCTCTTCAAGGGCATCGGCGAGTTCGGCCATGCGTTTGAAATTCTCAGGGGTAAAGGCTGTTTTCTCGCGGGTAAAGAGCAGATAGACAAACTGATAATTCCCAAAGGCCTCATCAAAACGGGCCTTGGCCTCAAGGGCGCGGTGTCCTTCGACAAACCAGATCTCCGAGGAGTTGTCAAAGCGAAGCGTTCGCATCTGAGACAGAAAAAAGACGGTAATCAGGATAACACCCGCCAGATACCACCAGCGTTTTTTTAAGATATGGTCACTGACCTTGCCGAAAAACCCCGCAAGGGGGATATGCCGTGTATGCATAGAACCTCTGCTGATAGGAAATGAAACAGGCTTTATTTAAAAAGAAAGACAACCTTTATCTTTTTTGTCTATTTGGGAAAGCCAATAACTCATCGCCATCGTATATGCCAAAAAATATACACTGTCTCTGCAGACAGCTCTACCAATAACGGGAGAAAAAATATCGCAACCGGGAAAAAGAAGGGTAATTCGTCGATACTGAAAAAAAGATCGTCTGGTGAATTGTTGATTTTTAAGGGCATTACCCTCAAAAAGAGTACAAATTGTCTTAGCCTATTTCATTTCCGGATAGATTGGGTGTTTCATCTGCTCCAGTATCCGTCTGACCCGAATTTTTTATGAGCTTTTTATTTTCATTGTAATGTAAATATCAGTCTTGCTGAAAAACAGTCTTTTTACAGAGAGACACAAAAAAACGCCCCTGCGGGTGGCGATTTTCGGTGGGCCTTCTCTGCAAGGCTTTCTTGTAGTACACGACAAGCAGACGGCCTTGTGCCTGGGCCTTACGAAAAACTTTGCCATGAAAAATTTAGGCTAGTTGAGCAGATTGGGCAGCCATATTGAAATTGCCGGAAGATAGGAGACCAGAAACAAGACAATAATATTGGTGATTAAAAATGGAATGATTGCTTTGATGACTTTTCCCAGCGGCAAGTCTGCGATATTTGCGCAGACGAACAGACAGACCCCGACCGGTGGAGTGGTCAGGCCTATCATGAGATTGAGTACGGCAAAGGTGGCAAAGTGCAGGGGATCAATACCCACGCCCTGAGCCAGGGTGAGCAGGGGTACGAAAAGTATGATTAAAGCGGCAATTGTCTCCATGAACATGCCGACAAAGAGCAAAAGAATGTTAATGAGCAGGATTACTACATATCTGTTGTCGGTGACGCTGAGTACCGCGTTGGCAACGGTTTGCGGGATATGTTCCGATACCAGAATCCAGCCGAAGACATTGGCGAAACCAACAAGAATCAAAATTGCAGCAGAAGAGATGGCGCTGTCTACCACAATCCTTGGGATTGCCCGCCATGAAAGCTCTCTGTACAGGAATTTTCCGACAATGATAGCGTACAGGCAGGCGATAACAGCTGTTTCCGTTGGTGTCAGCAGCCCACTTATCATGCCGGCTATGATAAGAAACGACATTGCAAGGGCCCAGGAGGCTGAGAGAAAGGAGCGTCCAACCTCAGCCAAGCCCTGCCATTTCTGGCGGGGAAATTGTTTCTTCAGTGCAAGAAGATAGGTGGTGATGAGCATCGCTACACCCAGCAGAGCTCCGGGAACAGCACCTGCGAGAAACATTTTGCCAACGGATATTCCAGAAAGTGCACCAACGATAATCATGGGTACGCTCGGAGGAATGATTGGTCCGACCGTCGAAGAGGCGGCTGTTACCGCTGCTGAAAAGTCGGCGGGATAGCCGACTTTTTTCATCCCAGGAATCATGACCCCGCCGATGGATGCGGAATCGGCGACGGCGGTACCGGAAATACCGCCAAAAAGCATCGAGGCAGCCACGTTCGTCAAGCCCAGACCACCACGGACCCAACCGACAATGGCGTTGGCAAATCTGACTATTCGTTCCGTTATTCCACCGTTATTCATCAGGTTGCCAGCCAGAATAAAGCCGGGAATACAAAGCAGTACGAAAACGTCCATACCTGCATACATCTTTTGAGGCATCACCACAAGGGGGATGTCGGCCGCGAGAAGATAGCAGAAGGAAGCAACACCAAGTGTCACTGCAACGGGAAGACCGATTATCAGGCCTCCGACGAAAACCCCAAGAAGTATGGCCAGATTCATCTGCTTTCTCCGTTGCTTTTTAGCTCTATTGCTACTTGGCAAATACGGATACAAGCGCAGGCCAGAAGCGAGCAGAGCAGGATGAGGATACTTGCATGGATAAAATGCATTTTTATCCCCAGAGCCGGAGACGTTTGAAAAACGCCGATTTCGGCAAACCTCCAGGCGGGCTGGAGCAGGCTGATACAGAGAAGCGCAATAAGTATGGCACTGACTAACCGTAGGAGAAGTGGAATCTTTCCGGGCAGTGCCTCACAGATGATGTCAACGTTGACCAGATCACCTTTCAGGTAGGAGACGCCGACACCGAAGGCTGTGAGATAGAGCAGGGCGAAGCGGGTCAGTTCTTCCGTCCATACGGGGGAGTCGAGCACAAACGTTCTCCCGGTAACCTGTATGGTTACGGCCACAATGAGGACGAGAAATGAGAGGCCCACGAGTATCTCTGAGAGCAGGACAATGCCCTTTTTGCAGGTTTTGAAAAAGGAAAGGTTCATCCGGGGGGGTCTCCGTATACCACTGCTAAAAAAGAGGGGCCGCCTGTTGTTGCGCAGCCCCGAAAAGAGAAAATAATAGATGTTATTGGCCAAACAGTTCCTTGACAATGGGACGAATCTCATCGTTGACGTTTTTCAGCACCGCTTCTCTGGCTTTTTCGGCAAATGCCGCATTATCCACATCGACAAAAGTCATTCCCTTTTCCTGCAACTCTTTGCCCAGCTTGTTCTCGTCGGCAAGAAAAAGTTCCCGTTCGTATTTTTGGGCTCTTTTGGCAGCTTCCATTACCGCTTTTTTGTCGTCATCTGAGAGCTTGTTCCAGGTAAGCTCGGAGATGGCGAGATAAATCCAGGAGCGGACGTGTTCCGTTTTGTTCACATATTTCTGGACTTCGAAAAAACTGGCCGACTTTATCAACGCCAGTGGATTTTCCTGGGCATCAATGGTGCCGTTTTGCAGGGAGGTGAAAACCTCAGAAAAGGCCATTGGGGTCGGTTTTGCTCCCAGGGCCTTCCAGACATCGACAAAGAGCGGTACATTCGGCACGCGCATCTTCAGACCAGCCAGATCTTCCAAGGTCTTGATCGGGCGATTACTGGTGAGGTTCCTTGGTCCGCGTGCAAAATAGGCGATTGGTCGAACTCGCGCCCGTTCGATAATCTGTTGTTTAATTTTTGAACCAATTTCACCTCCGGCAACGCTGTCCATCTGCTCAAGAGAACTATACGCGTAGGGAACGGCAAGAAGGGCAGCCATTGGGGCCCAATTCTGCAGGCTCTCACCGGTGATGGTCATATCGGTGGTGCCGAGTTGCATACCTTTTATAAGGTCCATCTCCTTGCCAAGAGACTCGTTGGGAAAAACCTGAACGACGATACGGCCGTCGGTCAGCGCACTCAACTCCTCACCAAATTTTATGGAAGCCTTGTGCCAGATATTCTCCTCGTTTGCCAGATGGCCCAGTTTCAGCGTAATCTCTGCTGCCTGGGCAGAAGAGATGAGAGCAAAACAGATAGATACTCCAAGCAGAGTCTTTTGTATCTTCCTCAACATATTGAACATCCTCCAATAAAAAATGTGCAGTTTGCAATATCCAGGAGAACACCATGTTTTTCCTGGATGACGATATTATCTGGCGAAAGCAGAATCCGGCAGTAGAGAATCTCTTTGTTGGTAACACCCTCTATACCGCCAAAAGATGGCTGCGGATCACCCTTTCAACACCCCACAGTCTCAAAGAGGCGGCCCACAAATATCGCTGACGGTAGCGAGTTATTTGGTGGCTTGTCAAATGTTATCGACGAGATAGCCGCCGTCTACCGGAATTGATACGCCGGTTACAAAACCCGATGCCTTTTCGCTGGCCAGAAAAACAGTGGCTCCGGCGAGTTCCTTGACATCTCCGAAGCGTCCATAGGGGGTATGGGCGATCACCGACTTGCCGCGTGCCGTATATTCTCCGGTCTCTTGATCAATGAGTAAGGCCTTGTTCTGCTTGCCAACGAAAAAACCTGGGGCAATAGCGTTGACCCGTATCCCGTAGCCGGCGAACTCTTTCGCCGTGGCCATGGTCAGGTTGAGCGTCGCTGATTTGGCCGCATCATACGCCCATACCCCCGAGAGAGGAATATAGGATGCCATCGAAGTAAGGTTTATGATGGAGCCCTTCATCTCTTTTTCTATCCAGTAGCTGGCAAAGATCTTGGTGGGAATCATCAGCCCGGCCAGCAGGTTCATATGCAGGACCTTTGTAAAGGTCGTCATATCCGTCTCGACAAACGTAGATTTGCCGATGTTTCCACCGACTGCGTTAATGAGGATATCGATCTGGCCGAAATGTGCAGCGGCCTGTTGCAGACCTTTCGTGACAGCGGTCTCAACACCTGCATCAACTCGGGAGCCAAACACGTTGTTTTCACACCCCTCAATGGAGGTAAGATGTGCTATTGCTTTGTCAATAGAGTCCTGGGTACGACTCCAGACCACCACATTGGCACCGGCACGCAGCAGCGCCTCGGACATCTCCAGCCCGATGGCGCCAGCTCCACCGGAGACAACCGCCGTTTTTCGCTGTAGCCCAAACATATTTTCAAGATACCCCATTGCTCTCTCCTAACCTTTTATTTCGCATCTAGCGCATAAATATACCACCGTTCACATCAATGGTTTCGCCGTGGATAAAATCACTTTCCATAAGGAATTTGATCGTTTGGGCAATATCTTTTGCCTCGCCGTTTCTTTGCAGTGGACAGCTTTTACGAAACTGTTCAAGCTTTTCAGGCGTGCTCACATTGTCATGGAATGGCGTGATAATAACGCCTGGCGCAACGGCATTGACCTCGGATCGAGGGTGAGAGTTCCTTGGCGATACCCCGGGTAAACGAGTCCAGCGCAGATTTTGAGGCACCGTAAACGGTTGCCGTTGGAGCCCCGTGTCGCTGGGCAACCGATGTAAGAAAAACGATGGAAGGATCGGTTCCTTTTTTCAGCATGTTAATGGCCAGACTTGTGACCATCATCGCCGAATAGACATTGAGTGCGAAGATCTTCTGCATCGTCGTCCAGCGGATCTCTTCCACGTTTTCGCGGGCAACCATGCCGCCGGCTGAGTTTACCAGCAGGTCAAGATGATCTGCCTCCTTTTCCACGAAATCGATCAAGCTGCGGCAGCCCATTTCTGTAGACAGATCAGCCTGTACCAGCAGTGGATTGCCACCTCGTTTTGCCACCTGTTCTGCGACATGTTGAGCTTTGTTTTGGGAACTGTTGTAGTGAACGAATACAGTATTATTTTCAGCCAGGGTAACTGCGGTTGCCGCTCCGATTCCTGTGCTTGCACCTGTAATAAGAATATTTTTCATCTCTGCAACCCTCTGGATTGACTATGTAGTATAACTACATTTTGTTTGCCTTGTACACGTTGCATATTCCGAATATGCTACGATAAGTAAATGACAAACCCATAAGAAAAGCAACATGATTTTTATAAAATTTTATTTTTTGGCCGTTTCTGCTGTGTAGTTTTACAATTTTTTAATGTTGACTAATTTGCTTTTTTAGTTTTATTACTACATTTATGGTCAGGAGTGCGCTATGAACAATAATCTTTTGCGAAAAATAACCGTCTCTGCTGACGCACTCAATCCCGCGGAGAGAAAGGTTGCTGCATTTGTGTTATCTGCCCCGGAAGAGGTCATTCATCAGTCGATTGCCGCGGTTGCAAAAGAGGCTGACGTCAGTGAACCTACCGTGATGCGTTTCTGTCGGTCTGTTGGTTGTAAGGGATATCAGGATTTTAAGCTTGAACTTGCCGTTGCACTCGCAGGAGACAACCCTTACGTCCATACATCCATTCAGCAGAACGATACCGCTGCTGAGATGGTTACAAAGATTTGCCATTATTCAGCAAACTCCCTGCAGGTTCTCAATGACAGTCTTGATATTGCGGTTGTAGAAAGGGCCATTGCTATTTTGGAGAGCGCCAAGAGAATTGAAATTTATGGTTCAGGGGCTTCCGGTATCGTTGCCCTTGATGCACAGCATAAACTGTTTCGTACCAAGGTGCCGACTGTTGCCTATCGGGACTCCCATCTACAGATGATGTCCGCTTCGAGCCTCGACAAGGCATGTGTAGCCCTGGTTCTTTCCTATACCGGTGAATCGGTGAATATTATCCGGGCTGCCAAACTTGCCCGTGAACAGGGGGCTGTTGTTGTTGGTGTAACCCATCGGGGTTCTCCGCTTGCCGCTTGTTGCAATCTGGTGCTGAATAACCCCAAGATTGAAGACACCAAGCTTTTTGCGCCTATGGTTTCTCGTCTCTGTCAGCTGGTTATTGTCGATATTCTGGCAACAGGTATTGCGATGAAAAAGGGACAGGAGGCCTGGGAACATCTGAAAAAAATCAAGCAGAGCGTTGTCTCTTTACGCTCGCAGAGCAAATAATTGAATATGAAAATCCCGGCCCCCTTCTCCGTCGCTGCCGTTGGCGAATGTATGATCGAACTGCAGGAAATTGGACCGGGAAAAATCCAGCAAACCTTCGGTGGTGATACACTCAACGCTGCCATCTATATGGCCCGCCTTGCCGATCTCTTCCCGGTAAAGGTTGACTATGTCACAGCCCTTGGCAAGGACTCTTTTTCCGAGGCAATGAAGCAATTCTGGGAAAAAGAAGGGGTTGGTTCGTCCAGAGTTTTGCAGCTTGAAGGCGAGCTGCCCGGACTCTACTACATCCAGCTCGATGAAAACGGAGAGAGGCATTTCAGCTATTGGCGCGGTCAGGCTGCGGCCAGGAAGTGTTTCGAGTCTGCGGGAAGCCCTGAGATTCTTGCTAGGCTTGCGGATTATGACGTTGTGTATCTGAGCGGCATCAGTCTTGCGATTCTTACCGAAAAGAGCCGGGCCAACCTTATGTCGGCTCTTGTCAGCCTGCGGGCGCTGGGAAGGAAGATCTATTTCGACTACAATTACCGTCCTCATCTCTGGCCTGCGGTCGACGCTGCGCGGCAGGCGATAAGAGCCCTTTTACCGCTTTGCCACACGGTTTTTGTCGGTCTGGATGAGCTTGTTGCTTTGCATGGTGTAAGTACCACTGCGGAGGGGCATCAATTTTTATCAGCAGGGGGAGTGGTGGAATCGATTATCAGAAGTGGTGCCGATGCCTGTTCAATAGTCAGTAAAACAAAGGCATATACAATCCCTGCAGAGAAGGTGACGACGGTCGTAGATACAACCGCTGCCGGAGATTCATTCAGCGGAATGTATCTGGTAGCGAGGAATTCCGGCGTTTCTGTGGATAAAGCAGCCGCCCTTGCTCACCGCATGGCTGCCTCTGTCATTCGACATAAGGGGGCTGTCGTTCCAAAACATTGTATGCCCGATTTACAAATAAGACCACGATGAGGAAACAATTATGGCAGATGTCCTGGTAAAGGAAAAGGAACTCAGAGGCCTTGTTGTAGAACGATTGACCGAGGTCGGTTTGAAGCCAGCACATGCCCAGATAGTGGCTGATGTCCTTGTTCACGCCGATCTTCGCGGTGTACGTTCTCACGGGGTTATCCGTACCGAACATTACACCACCCGTATCAAGGCAGGCAGTCTTAATGTGAATCCCGTTTTCAGCGTCGAAGAGGTTCGTCCGGGTGCAGCTGTACTCAACGCCGATGCCGGAATGGGACATGTTGCCTGTTTTGAAGCCATGGAAAAGGCCTCCGAGATGGCCAAAACATCGGGTATCGCTATGGTTGGAGTGAAAAATGGAAGCCACTGCGGAGCCCTGTCTTATTTTGTGTTGCATGCTGTATCCAAGGGCATGATTGGCATGGCCGTCACCCATACCGATAAATGTGTGGCCCCCTTCGGCGGCGCCCGCCCCTTTTTCGGTACCAACCCCATTGCCTTTGGTTTTCCGGCCACGAGGCACAGTCCCGTGGTTCTTGATATGGCCACTTCCAATACTGCCTTTGGCAAAATCTTACATGCCAAGGAGCAGGGTTCCGATATCCCCAATGACTGGGGTGTTGACGAAAACGGAGCGCCAACCACCGATCCGCAGGCGGTTCGGGCTCTTGTTCCCTTTGGCGGTCCCAAGGGCTATGGTCTGGCTCTGGTCATCGATGTGCTCTGTGGTGTGCTTATGGGGGCGCAGTATGGGCCGCATATTACGGCCATGTACGGGGACTACGATAAGCCGCGTGAATTGGCCAGTCTGATGATTGCCATTGACCCATCGACCTTCACTTCTGCAGAAGGTTTCAGGGCCCAGATAGATGCGATGGTCGATGATCTGCATGCTGCTCCTGTTGCCCCAGGGGTTGAGAAAGTCCTTGTTCCCGGTGAGTTGGAGAACATGCGTTACCAAGAGAATATGAAGAATGGTGTTCCGGTTGTTGATTCCATCTACCGGTGGTTGAAAACCGGTACGGCAGACTGAACCAGAGAATCTACAAGAGAAAAATCATGCAGCTCCTACGCAACATCTGGCACCCTGTTAATGCAAGCGTGGCCTTTGTCGAGGCCTGGGCACTGACCTTTTTCTTTGTCGGTATGATCGTCTGCGGTGTGATGCAGATTGTGGCACGCTTTGTCCTGCATGCCCCTATCGCCTGGTCTGAAGAGCTTCTCACATACTCTTTTGTCTGGACCACCTTTTTAGGGGCAAGCCTTGCGGTAAATACCCTGTCGCATTTCAACGTGGACTGCCTGGTTATCAGGCTGCCAAGGGCTATTTCCACCCCCATTCTCTATTTTGTCTGGGTGGCCATGGCCGTATTTACCGTCTTTCTTACCTATAAGGGGGTGATTCTGACACGGCTCAATGTGGTCCAGGAGATGGATGTTCTGCCGCTGTCCATGATGTGGGCCTATATGGCAATGCCGGTCTCAGCGGCATGTATGTTTGTTCACGTCATTGAACGCCTTTTGGTCGGCGATTTTTTGCCGCAAACCAATCAACCAACCTGTACTTGATAGGAGAGGATAATGGCAACAGCACTTTTTCTGATTTTTGTCTCCTTTTTGTTGATGCAGATGCCGGTCTCCTTCTGTTTGGCCATCTCGACGATTCTTGCGATGTATATTGCAAGTGATATCGACACGATCGCGATTGTGCTTAAACTCTTCAGGGCCACGGGTAATTATCATCTTATTGCTGTTCCGTTCTTTATCCTTGCCGGCGGTTTTATGGAATCCGGTGGTATTTCCCGCCGCCTGGTGCAATTTGCCTCCAACCTCATCGGCCATGTGCGCGGCGGGCTGGCCAATGCCTCGGTTATCGCCGCTATGTTCTTTGCCGGTATTTCCGGTGCGGCAGCCGCCGATACCGCTGCGGTGGGCAGTTTGCTCATCCCTGCGATGAAGAAAAAGGGATATGGTTCCGACATCGCCACCTCTGTTATGGCAACGGCCGGTTCTATCGGTATTATCATTCCACCGAGTATTCCGATGATCATCCTCGGGGTAACCGCCTCTGTCTCCATCGGAGGTCTGTTTATGGGCGGGGTTCTTCCGGGGATAATTATGGGACTTGCCCTTATGGTGGTCAACGTTGTCTACACGAAGGCACGGAGGATTGATCCAGAACAACGTGTTCCGGTAAAAGAGCTTTTACGTTCTTTTTTCGATTCTATTCTTGCCATTATTACCGTGGTCATTATCGTTGGCGGCATTGTTGGTGGTATATTTACTGCAACCGAGGCATCGGTTGTCGCTGCGGTGTATGCCTTTCTTGTCGGCTTTTTTGCCTACAGAGAGCTGAAGTTGAAGGATCTGCCGGCTATCTTTGTCAAAAGCGCGTTGACCACCGGTATTGTTATCTTTACCGTGGCTACGGCTTCCGGTTTTGGCTGGATTCTCACCGCAGAGAATATCCCTGGGATGATTGCAGAATTTGTGATCAACCTCTCTGATCAGAAGTGGGTCATTATCATCGCTTTGAACGCACTGTTCCTGATAATGGGAACCTTCCTGGATCCCTCTGCCATCATTATTATCGTTGTACCCATTGTATGGCCTATTATTTTAAAGCTTGGTATCGAACCCATTCACTTCGGTATCTGCATGATCGTTAATATGGCTATCGGTCAGTGTACACCACCTGTGGGTATTGCGCTTTTTGTGGCCTCCGGTATTTCCGGCATATCGCTCAATGACGTGCTCGGCTGTTATTGGAAGTACCTGCTGGCCATGCTCACGGTGTTGCTTCTGGTCATATTGTTCCCGTTTTTCTCCACCTGGTTACCAACCATGGCTGGGTATATTCAATCATAGTAAAAGGAGATGTACGATGAAGAAAATTGTAATGTTTACGGTTGCATTTATGTTAATCGCAGGAAGTGTAAATGCCAAGACGATCACTCTGCGTGCCACCAACACCCTTGGTGAAGACCATCCGATGACCATTGCTCTTCGTTTTATGAGCGATGAAATCGCAAAACGTACCAACGGGGAGGTAAAACTTGACGTGTACCCCAACTCTCAGCTCGGCGGCAATAAGGAGATGGTCGAAGGCTGTGCGCTTGGAACAATCGATATCGTACAGCAGTTTGCTGGTACATTTTCTTCCTATGTCCCAGAGATGGAGATTCTTGTTCAACCCTTCCTTTTCAAGAGTGAAGAGGCCCTGTTTAAGGCTCTTGATGGCGAGCCGGGCGCTATTCTTGCAAAGTCTCTTGAGAAAAAAGGTTTTATTCCATTGACCTATTTCTACGGAGGTTCACGTTCTTTTATCAACAACGAACGTCCGATCAATACCGTTGAAGATCTGAAGGGACTGAAAATTCGTGTTATCGGAGTGAAGACGGTTATCAAAGCGATCAACCAAATGGGTGCCATTGCTGTACCGATGAGTCAGTCTGAAGTCTACAGCGCTCTTCAGCAGGGTGTTCTTGATGGCTGGGAAAACTCTCCGGTAACCATGTACTCGTTGAAACTCTACGAGCAGTCCAAATACTTCTCTTACTCCCGCCACCTGATGACTCCGGATCTGGTCGCCCTTTCAGCGGTAACCGCCAAAAAACTTGGTGAAAAAAATCTTGGAATCCTTATCGAGGTTGCTCGGGAAGCCTCTGCCCTTGAGCGTAAACTTTGGGCAGAAAAGGAGGGTGCAATGGTTGCCGAAATGAGCGAAAAAGGCTGGTGCGAATTCAACGAGATTGCAGATCTTGCACCCTTTGCCGCCGCCACTGCCAATCTGCTTGATGAGTACAAGGAGAAATATAAGAACGGTCTGGTCGAGGCTATCCAGAAGCAGTAGTCAGAGCTTTTCGGAATTCGCTCTGTAAAAAAAGATGGTACAGCTTCGGTTGTACCATCACTCCTCCTTTTTCTCTATCGACTGACCAACGGAGAGAGCTGTCTGTTGACAGCATACAGGAGATAACGACAACGATTGCGGTCTGGCCGTGGGAGGGACGATAATGCTTGCCTGGGGAATGATAGGTACCGGTGAGGTCGCCGAGTCAAAAAGTGGTCCGGCTTTTTATAAGGCGGCAGGCTCGACCCTCTATGCGGTCTGTAACCGGACATATTCCAAAGCCGTTGATTACGCGAAACGCCACAATGTACCTGTAGTATATAAAACAGTTGAGGCCTTGTTGAGCGACCCCAGGGTAGATTGTGTCTATGTCGCTACTCCGCCATACACACATAAAGAACTTGCTTTGCAGGTTATTGCGGCTGGCAAACCGCTTTGTCTGGAAAAGCCGATGGCAATGAACAGCAATGAGTGTCGGGCAATTGTTGCGGCTTCAGAGAAACGGCAGGTCCCGGTCTACGTCACCTACTACCGCAGAAGTCAGCCCAAATTCATAAAGATCAAAGAGCTCCTCGAAAACGGAAACATCGGCAGGCCTGGTTCGGTACAGGTAACCCAATATCAGAAACTGCCCGATGCGATAAAAGAAGGCCGCATCCCCTGGCGTTTTTCAAAGGAAATTGCTGGAGGGGGTATCCTGGTTGATATGGGAAGCCATGTTTTTGACATCCTCGATTTTATTATTGGCCCTGTGAAAGGTATCGAAGGGTATGTGGATAACTACGGTGGGCATTATGAGGTCGAAGATATTGCCTCTGCCTCGTTTCTTTTTGATGGGAATATTACCGGTTGTGCAACGTTCAACTTTAATACTGTTGATTGGCAAGATACGGTGGAAATCTGTGGCGAAACAGGGCGGCTCGTTTTCTCTGTTTTTGACGAACGGCCGGTGGAAATACATACAGCGGAGCAGATCGAGCGTATAGATTTCACTGCCCCCGATCCGGTATATCTGCCGTTTGTCGAGGATATGGTTGCACGCATTGGTCAGGGTGATACCATCGGTTATGCCTACTCCGCGATGAGAACAACCTCTCTTCTCGATCGTCTGCTGAAGACCTATACAAAATGAATAACGGTGCGTTTTCTATGAAAGCAATAGAGATAACAGACACAAAAAAGATCACGGTCATCGACAAGGCTGCACCGGTTATACGCAGTCCCGATGATGTGATCGTAAAAATTGCAGCCGTTTCCATCTGTGGAACGGATATCCATACCTACACCAATACCCATCCATTCGTTACGCCTCCTGTTGTTGTCGGTCACGAAGCAAGTGGCGTTGTAACGGGTGTTGGCCGTGCCGTTACGGCAGTGCAACCTGGTGATCGGGTTGCCATAGATCCGGTTCTCGGCTGCGGCGAGTGCCGACCCTGCAGATCGGGTCGTGCCAATGCCTGCGCCGATGTAAAATGCCGCGGCGTCCATGTGGAAGGCGCCATGCAGGAATACTTCAAGGTCCGTGAGCAGGATGTCCACAAGGTTCCGGATACCCTTGACGATCTGGTCCTGGCTGCAGCGACAGAACCCTTTGCCGTTGGCGCCCAGGCTGTCTGGCGTGGCAATGTCGAGCAAGGCCAGGTGATGCTTATCTTTGGTGCCGGCGCCATTGGGCTGACCACCATGTTTATGGCTATACACCGTGGTGCACGATGCATTCTTGTTGACCTGAATCAATCAAGGCTTGAAAATGCACGACGCCTTGGTGCGTTCGGTGCGATAAATGCTGCCGATCCTGATCTTGTCGAGCAGGTTCTTGCCCTGTCCAGATCCGGTGGTCCCGATGTCGTCTGCGATGCAGTTGGAAACCCGGAGATTGTTGGTCTCTGTGTTGAGCTTGTGGCACCCACTGGTACCGTTATTTTGCTCGGTATGGACGGGCAGCCGAATAATGTAACAGAGCTCGCCATTTTCAGAAAGGAACTGACCATAGTCGGTAGCCGTATGAACTCTAATATGCTGCCCACCGTCCTTGAATTACTGACCGTAAAAAGGTTACCCTTTCATGAGATACTTACCCATCGATTTACTATAGAGCAGGCAGCAGAGGCCTTTGATATGGCTATTGAACAACCGCAAGGATTCATTAAGGCTGTTATCACTTTCCCCTGAAGCAACGCAAATCGAGTACGGAGCCTACAATGGATATACGACATCCCATCCATCCAGACCACGCAATGGCCCTGGATACAGAAGATCTCAGAAGTCATTTCCTCATCGAGCGGATATTTGTTCCACAGGAGATTTCTCTCACCTATAGCCATATCGATCGCATCATTGTCGGTGGTGTTTGTCCAGTAGATGCTCCTCTGGTTTTTGACGAAAATCTTGGCAAAAGGATCGGCGTTGGCTATCTGCTTGAACGACGCGAACTTGGACTTATTAATCTTGGTCTCGGAACCGGAAAAGTGGAGGCCGATGGAGTGGAATATCTCCTTGAAAATCAGGAGGCACTCTATCTTGGTATGGGTACAAAAGAGATCGTTTTTTCTTCACTGAAAACTGCAAATCCTGCTGCCTTTTATCTGGCTTGCGCTCCTGCTCATACGGGGTATCCGGCAAAAAAAATAACCGCTCAAGATGCCGTAATCGAAAAACTTGGCTCGCAGGACAACTGCAATGAGCGTACTATCAACAAATACTTTCATCCTGAGGTGCTCTCCACCTGCCAGCTTTCTATGGGGTTGACCCGTATTGCCAAAGGCTCTAACTGGAACACCATGCCTACTCATACCCATGAGCGTAGAATGGAAGTCTATTTTTACTTTAACCTGGATGAAGATGGTGTCGTCTTTCACCTTATGGGAGAGCCCTCTGAGACTCGCCATATCGTTGCACGCAATCATCAGGCAGTGATTTCACCAAGCTGGTCTATCCATTCCGGTGTCGGCACTCAGGATTATGCCTTTATATGGGCGATGGTAGGAGAAAATCAAGTCTTTCATGATATGGACTTTGTTGATATGAAGGATCTGCGATGAGCAAGATATGCACAGAAATAGAGAAGCAGCTGAGAAGACTCAGGGTCGTGCCTGTGGTGGCCCTGCCCTCGGTTGAGGCGGGACTTATTCTTGGCGAAATTCTGGTTCGTTGCGGACTGCCTGTTGCCGAAGTCACCTTCCGTACCCCTTTCGCCGAAGAGGCGATGATGGCAATGAAAAAACAGTTCCCGGAGCTTCTTTTACTGGCGGGGACTGTCTTGTCGAGCCAACAGGTCGAGAAGGCGAGAAATGCCGGGGCCGAATGTATTGTCAGCCCCGGTTTTGAGAAAACCCTGGTGGAATACTGTCTGGCCGAAGAAATCATGGTCTGTCCGGGTACTGCAACTCCAAGTGAGGTGCTGCAATGCCATTCCATGGGAATTGGAACCGTTAAGTTCTTTCCCGCTGCAGTAGCCGGTGGTATTGATATGCTTAAGGCCATGGCTGCCGTGTTCCATGAAGTTCGTTTTATGCCCACTGGCGGTATTAACCTGAAGAATGTCGCTGAATATCTTAAACTCGATGCCGTTTTCTGTTGTGGTGGCTCGTGGCTTGCCCCTGAAAAGGATATGCTCTCTGGTAACTGGCAGGCTATAGAAAGAAATATTCGTGATCTGACGCAACTCCTTCAAGGGGAGTCTGCATCGTTCTCTTAAAAACAGGTGGTCCCCCGATGACAGAGGCTGTCAATACTCTCTACTCTCAGCAGCAGGTTCGTGCGGGTCTCAGATGGTTTGGACCCGACGATATCGTTACCATCGAGAATATCAGGCAAACACCTGGTATCACAAACGTTATTACCGCTCTGCATCATATAGCCCCGGGTGAAGTCTGGAGCATCGAAGAGATTGCCAAGCGTAAAATTGAAGTGGAGTTTTATCTCGATGCAGACGAACCACCAGAACTCGAGGGTTATGCACGCTATCTCTGGTATAAAGAACATGGTACTCCTACCGGCCTTTTCTGGTGTACCGCCGAGTCTCTTGTGTTCACCGAAGAGATCAAGAATGGTTCGCCTCTCAGGGACAGCCACATTTCAAATTACAAGGAAAGTCTGAAAAATTTAGGCAGGTTTGGTGTTACCACGGTTGTCGGTAATTTTATGTTGGTCGCAGATTGGACGCGTACCGCTATTACTCGCCTGGATGATGGATCTACAGCCTTGAGCTATGATAATGATGCCTTTATGGCCTTTGATATCTTTATTCTGAAACGTCACCCATCTGAGCTGGGATATATTGAAGATGGTTCTTACAGCCATGAGGAGGTTGATCGGGCACGCCATTACTATGAGTCGTATCTACGAAATGACGACGAACGCAGAATTGCTTTGACCAACATGATCACAGCCGGACTGCCGGGGGCCCAAGAAGGTTTTACGCTTGATGATTTTCGGGCAGCCGTCCGGCAATATGAAAAACTTACGGTAGAAGATCTGCGGGAGAACATCCTCTATTTTCTCAATCAGGTTATCCCTGTGGCCAAAGATGCAGGAGTGCAACTCTGTTGTCATATTGATGATCCCGCTTTCAGCCCTTTTTTGGGAACGCCCCGCGCCATTGGTACCCTTGATGGATGTCGGTTCCTGCTTGACCAGGGTTGTGGTATTAACCTCTGTGTGGGGTCTTTGCTCCCGAACATACACAACCGCAACATCAGCGAATTGATATACGCGATGTATGAGTATGGTGCAGCTATCGGTCTTGATGTTCATGAAATATTTCCGCATATCCATCTGCGACCCATTGCAACCAATGGTCTTCATTTCACTGAGGGACACCATGCAGAACATCGTGAGGAATTAGCGCAAATTGTCTATACCCTTACAGATATTGGCTGGAAAGGGGTTTTCAGACCTGACCATGCGCCTTCGCCAACCCACGGTTTTGGTCGTCCCGGTTATGATCTTGTTGGACGCGGATATGGCGCTCAGCTTCTTCTTGGTCTCTTCGAGATGGCCGATCTCTGGAAACGTACCAAAATTGAGTGTCTGCAACAATCGTTCGGAGGGGATGCAAATTTTAAGGATACAAGGGCCTGTTTTAATCGTAACGAAAAGGCCTCGGTTCTTGGCAATGTTCCACGGATCAAGAAGCCGTGGGCTTTAAAACCATAGATATTTTCTGCTTCTCGGCAGAAAGATTCCTGGGGCTTATCCTTCCTGTAACGAGATGTACGTCTTGATATGATGCCCATTGAAGAGTCCGTGATGGATGTTTTTCAGCCATGAAAGGGCTGGGCTGTATTTCCTGAGCGTCTCATGTGGCGAAACAATGGAAAAAGGAGCAGCGCAATGAAAAAAAGTATCAATCCAGGAACCTATGCCTGCCCAACACCCACATGGTGTGTTGGCACCTATGATGAGGCTGGCAAGGCAAATATCATGACCGTTGCCTGGGGCGGGATCTGCTGCTCGGTGCCGCCGCATTTGACCGTAAGTGTCCGCAAAGTCACCCATACCTATGCAGCACTTGTGCATCGCAAGTGCTATACGGTGTCGATTCCTTCGCTGAAGTATCTTAAAGAAGCCGATTATTTTGGTATAGTCAGCGGCAAGGATACCGACAAGTTTGCCGTCTCAGGGCTTACCGCAACACGGTCAGAGATCGTTGATGCTCCTTATGTCGAAGAATTTCCGCTTATCTTTGAATGTCAAGTCAGACATATGCTTGAGATTGGCGGCCATATGCAGTTTGTCGGTGAGATACTGGGCATCAAGGCCGATGAAGATGTTCTCAACGATAAGGGGCTTCCGGCCATAGATACGGTTAATCCCTTTGTTTACGCGCCGACAACACGCGAGTATTGGTCATTGAAAGAGATTGTAGGCCAGGGTTTCAGCAGCGGGAGGGTGTTTATAAAATAGAGCGCTCGACATGTTTCACCAGAAGCCACGTTTGTTTCATTGGCTTTTTCAAGGACGGCAGAGATCCAGTCGAATCTGAGTGATACTGTATGTAAGTCATATGCTGACACCTGTCTCCTGATCATCGAATCTTTGGCAACGTCTTCAATGTGTTTTCCGATAAAGCGATAAAAGATTCTGATCTTCAGGTTCTGAGCGTACTCGACGCCGTGAACAGTATCATCACCCCGGCGGCAATAAAAAACAGCCCGGCCCCGATTTTTATGTAGAGGGGAGGGATGAGGCGGGCAAGCAGGTCTCCGCAAAAGACGGCGATGAATGATGCCAAAACAAGGGCGGCGGCAGAGCCAATGAACACCGATACCCTGGACTGGGCTTCGGCGGCTAGACAAAGAGCTGCAAGCTGGGTCTTATCTCCGAGTTCGGCCAGAAACACCAGGCCAAAGGTGGTAATAATCAGTTTATAGTCCATTGGGATCTCTTTTCTGCGGTGGGAGGTGGATCGTTATCATCTCTGCTTATGCAGCTCTTTTATCGGCGCTATTGTTTTTTGTCCGAGCCGGTTTACCATCGATATAATGGCTTTTAGAAGAAAAAGCTATGGGTAGGATAGTGGTTTGTTGTCGGGATTGCGGGCGTATGGAGAAAAACCTCCTGAAATTTGTCTGGGAAGATCTGTTTTTGCGATGTCTGCCAGTTGTTATTCTTTTTTTTATCGTGTAGAAGGAAAAAGAAGACAACTTAGGGTAACCAAGTTGCATGCAATGATGTGTTCTGTTTTCAACTATGGCGGTACATACGCGGTTTCTGCCGTGACATCCGAAAACCCTGGGGAAATGTGCCGTTAATTACAGGGAAAAAGGATCTTTACTATGCGCTCTTTATTTATGGCAGCCAGTACAGTTGCTGTTTTGGCTACGGCAGCGACAGCTGTTCAGGCCAGCACTCTCAACGATGTACAAAAAGACGGTTTCCTCAAATGCGGTACCCATATTGAAAATCCGGGGTTTTCTGCCCTGGACAGCAAAGGGCAGCGTATCGGCTTTGATGTCGATTTCTGTCGGGCGGTTGCCGCGGCCGTCAACGTACCGGAAATCAAATATACCGCTCTGACCTCTAAAGAACGACTTCCGGCCCTTCAGTCTGGAGAAATTGATCTGCTGTCACGGACTACCACCAATACTATGAGCCGAGACACGCAACTGGGCCTCGATTTCACCGTTACCACCCTCTATGACGGCCAGGGAATGATGGTCAGAAAGGATCTCGGGGTCAAAAGCGCCAAGGAACTTGATGGTGCCACCGTCTGCCTGCAGACCGGCTCTACCACCGAGCTGAATATCACTGACTACTTCCGCAAAACCGGTATGAAATTCACCCCGGTGGTTTTTGACAAACAGCCCGATGTCCGCAAGGCCTATGATAGCGGACGCTGTGATGTCCATACCACGGATATCTCCGGTCTGGCTGCCCAGCGTTCTCTTATGGAAAATCCGAAGGACCATCTCATCCTGCCGGAAGTCATCTCCAAAGAACCCCTGGCCCCGGTGGTTCGTCATGGTGACAACCAATGGGCGGACATTGTCCGTTGGACCATCTGGCTGACCATGGCTGCTGAAGAAAAGGGTATTACCTCCGAAAACGTTGTCAAGATGAGGGACGAGAGTAAGGATCCTGAGGTGCAGCGGATGCTCGGGAAAACCGGCACTCTCTGGGGCGATCTCGGTCTTGATGCCGAAGCCCCGGTTCGTGTGCTCGAAACTGTTGGTAACTATGGTCAGATTTTTGAGCGTAACCTCGGAGCCAACACCCCCTTGGGTCTGGAACGTGGCCTCAACGCCCAGTGGACCGATGGTGGTCTGATTTACGCCCCACCTTTCAGGTAAAAACAGCGATACCCTGTTTTTTCCGGGCGGATATGCTGGTCTGGAGAAAACAGGGTATTTTTTTGATATGAATCGCCTGGGACCTTATGTTTCTGAGGTTCCAGGTTTTGCGTGAAGGTGTAAAGAGAATGTCAGTGTCTCCCACTGATTCCTCCCCATCCAGAATGGTCCCGGCAAATACTGTCCCGCTCTGGCGAAGCCCTAAGGGCAGGGCATGGCTCTTTCAGCTGGCCATGCTCGGTGCCTTCGTCTGGCTGGCCCTGAGTATGTACGGCAATACCCTGGAGAATCTGGAGACCCGTGGTATTGGCTCAGGATTCGGTTTTCTCAGTGCTGAGGCTGGGTTCCAAATTGGAGAAGTGACAGGAATTCCCCTGCCCAAGGGCGGCTTTTTATATTTTCTGCTCAGTCTGGCCGCGGGGCTTGGCATCTGTCAGCTGCTTGCCCGGCGGATGAAAAAACAGGGAACCCCAATGCCGATAGCCGGACTTTCAGGCTGCCTTGCCGCCGGTATCGGACTCCCCTTGATTACCCTGTATTTTTTCCGGGATACCGTCGAGATTGCTCATTATTCAGCCTCATCCAGTTATACCATGGCGCTGGTCACCGGCCTTGCTAACACCCTCAAGGTTACGGTGATTGGCTGTGTGGCCTCTTCGCTTTTGGGCCTGGTGGTGGCCCTGGGCCGGTTATCACCCAACTGGCTGATGCGTACCCTGTGCCGCTGGTATGTGGAAATCAACCGGAACCTGCCCCTGTTGCTGCAGCTCTTTTTCTGGTACTTTATCGTCCTGCAACAATTACCGGGGGTGCGGCAGTCTATTGATGTTGGCGGCTGGCTGTTTTTAAACAAGCGCGGCCTCTATCTGCCCGCCCTGGTTCCCGAGAACGGTGCCTGGGCCTTTTGCTCGGCCCTGATCGTTGCCATCTGCGGCACCTGGCTGTTGTATAAACGTGCCTTGAAACTGAGAGATGACACCGGCAGGAAAGGGCGCTGGATACTGCCGGGACTCAGCCTTATTCTTGGTCTGCCGGCCCTGGCATGGCTGTTTGTCGGTACCCCGTTTTCCCTGGACGTGCCGATACTCAAGGGGTTTAACTTTAAGGGAGGCACCGGACTTACCCCTGAATTTACCGCCCTTGTGGTTGGGCTTACCGTCTATGTCTCCGCGTTCAATGCAGAGATTATCCGGGCCGGTATTGAGTCGGTATCCAAAGGGCAGCGGGAGGCAGCCCGGGCCATTGCAATGAATGAACGTCAGGTCATGGGCGTTGTCATCCTGCCCCAGGCCATGCGGGTGATTGTGCCGCCGATGACCAGCGAATATCTGGCCATTGCCAAGAACTCGTCGTTGGCGGTGGCCATCGGATACCCCGAATTTGTCAGCGTGGGCGGGACTATCTTGAACCAGTCGGGTCAGGCCGTTGAAATCGTTGGCATCTGGATGGGGGTCTATCTTTGTATCTCTCTTGCCATCTCGATGGGCATGAACATCTATAACGCCAAAATCGCCCTGAAGGAGAGGTAGAGATGAAGAGAACAAAAGGTCCTGACCGCCTTCCGCCCCGCACCCGTATCGGTGCGATCGGCTGGGTTCGCAAGAATCTGCTTTCCCCGTGGTATAACGCGGTACTGAGCCTGTTGTCCGTCTGGCTGATCTGGTCGGCGGCGGTGCCCTTTGTCGACTGGGCGGTGCTCAATGCCAGCATCACCCTGGATCCGGAAGCTGCCAAGGCCAAATCCGGTGCGGCCTGGGGTTTTATTCGCGAGATGTGGCCGGTATTCATGACCGGGGTCTATCCCGAACAGGAACGATGGCGGCCTCTGGTCGCTTTGCTGTTGGTCGTCGTCATTGTCTCTCTCTCGCTGGTTCATAGATTTCGCCGCACCCGTTGGCTTCGGGGAATCTGGCTGCTCTCCCCCGTTATCATCTTCGGCCTGCTCCACGGCGGCGGTATCACAGGATTACCGACCGTTGGCACCCATTATTGGGGCGGGCTTATGCTTACAGTGACCTTAGCTGTGGTGGCCATGCTGGCCGCTTTTCCGATCAGTATCCTTCTGGCTTTGGGCCGCACCTCAGACATGCCCATTGCCCGACAATTTTGTGTGGCCTATATCGAATTGATCCGTGGGGTACCTCTGATCACGATCCTGTTTATGGCATCGGTGGTTTTGCCGCTGTTTCTGCCCACCGGCACCAATCTTGACAAGGTGCTTCGGGCGATGGTGGGTATCACCATGTTTTTCTCCGCCTATCTGGCTGAAAACATCAGAGGTGGACTGCAGGGTATTGTCCGGGGACAATACGAGGCCGCCGATGCCCTGGGCATGAGCTATTGGGCCAAGGTGCGGGTTGTCATCCTGCCCCAGGCCCTTCGTATTGTCATTCCTCCGATGGTCAATAATTTTATTGGCATCTTCAAGGACACCTCGCTGGTGGGCATTGTCGGACTGGTCGATCTTTTGCAGATCGCCTTTGCCACCACCTCCAATCCCAAGTGGTTCGGCCGGCTTGAAGAGGCCTATGTCTTTATCGCATTCTGGTACTGGGTGTTCTGTTATGGGCTCTCCAGATACAGCCAGCATCTTGAACGTAAAATGCCCTCCGCCGGCAAATAGAAGGAAAGAGAATGGACACCGCCGACAATTTGAAGAATGCCCCCGTGGTTATAGATATTCATGGCTTAAATAAGTGGTACGACCAGTTTCATGTCTTGAAAGATATCGACCTTCAGGTCCGCCAGCAGGAAAAGGTGGTCATCTGCGGCCCATCGGGCTCTGGAAAATCTACACTGATCCGCACCATCAACCGCCTCGAGGAGCACCAGGAGGGGACCATCGTGGTCGACGGCACTCCCCTGACCAATGATGTAAAAAAGATCGAACAGATCCGTAAAGAGGTGGGCATGGTCTTCCAGCAGTTCAACCTCTTTCCCCATATGAGTATCTTGGACAACGTTACCGCGGGCCCGATCCATGTTCGCAAGATGCCGAAAAAAAAGGCCAAAGAAATTGCCTATGGCTATCTTGAGCGGGTAGGGATTCTCGAGCAGGCAGACAAGTTTCCCGGCCAGCTCTCAGGGGGGCAGCAGCAGCGTGTCGCCATTGCTAGGGCTCTGGCGATGCAGCCCAAAATTATGCTCTTTGACGAACCCACCTCGGCCCTGGATCCTGAAATGATCAAAGAGGTCCTCGATGCGATGCGGGAGCTGGCGGAGCAGGGTATGACCATGATCTGCGTCACCCATGAAATGGGGTTTGCCAGGGAGGTGGCTGATACCATGGTTTTTATGGACAATGGCCAGATCGTTGAGTATGCTCCGGTGGAGGAGTTTTTCACCGCCCCCCGCGAGGAGCGCTGCCGCGACTTTCTCGAGCAGATTCTGAACCATTAACCTCCCCACTCCCCAGAATGCGTCTGAGAAGAGGTGTAATGAAGATTTCTGACCGGATTTAAGCCTTTTCTGCTGTATTCACGTGCAGCCGCAGCATGCGGGAGGCATTGCGAAACTTTTTGATATGACGCATAAATTGCGGGAACCAATGATAATTGCCCATCTGCCAGATAATGCTTTCTGAAGAGAGTACCTTCAGGTCTGGATTGCTGAGGGTGTCGTGACGTTTTGTATTTTTGCTCGACCAGACGCTGAGAACGTCAAAGGAGATTTCCGCGCCGGGAAATGTATCGGCAAGTGCGCAGAAAAAGGGGCGGACTTCGGCTTCTTCAAAGTACATCAATACCCCTTCAATGATGAACAGGAAATTGCCATCAGGATGGGCGGTTTTGACCTTCTCCATCCACGCCGGATCAAACATGGAGCAGCCCAGATGATGACTGTTTTCACTCTCCGGCAATAGTTTTTCTCTAAAGGCGATGACCTCCGGCAGATCCAGTTCATAAAAAACCACTTTACTGTCACCGCCAAGGCGATGGTAGCGGTTGTCCAGACCGCAACCGATCTGAACAATTATTGGCTGGTCGTGTTCAGTGATAAATTCTCTGGCGCAGGTGTCAAAGTATTTGAGCCGGACGTTGGTACCCAGCCGGCTCATCATCGATCCTTTGGCAAACTGTTCAAAGTCGTAGTCAATCTGTTCGATGAGCTCAACACTCTTTGTATCTCCGAGAATCGGCTCTTTTTGCCCGGCGTCAAAGGCTCGCAGGGCAACGGTGAGCAAGAGGGTTTCTGCGATAGCATCCTGGGTAAAATTGGGTTTGATCTTTTCCATTGTTCTCTCCATTATTCAGGGGGGACACTTCATATTTTTGTTTTAAAAATGTTTTCAGCTCTTATGTTTTTAACCCTCTGAATAGTTACAAATGTTCTTGTTAAAATGTTTGTAACAGAACTCCTTGCATGTTATCTTTATCTGTACATGTACTTTTAAACTTTCTGGAGCAGGCAATATGGATACAATCACATATACCTCTGCAAGGGGTAATCTTTCAAAAACAATGAAGAAAGTTTGCGATGATCACTCTCCGGTTATCATCACTCGGAAATCTGCAAAGCCGGTTGTTATGCTGTCTCTCGAAGATTTCCAGGCTTTGGAGGAAACAGGATACCTTTTGCGAAGTCCCCAAAACGCTGCTCGTTTACTGGAATCTATTGCCGAGTTGAGGGCGGGTAAAGGTTCAGAAAAGGAACTTGCCGAGTGAAGCTGATTTTTTCTGAAAACGCCTGGGATGACTATTTATACTGGCAAAAGAACGATAAAAAAATAGTACGACGAATCAATACCTTGATACGAGAAATACAGCGAGTCCCCTATGCAGGTATCGGAAAACCAGAGGCTTTACGACATGGATTATCTGGTTTCTGGTCTCGTCGTATAAACAGTGAGCATCGCATTGTTTATTCTGTGAAGGACGATATCGTGTTCATTGCCCAGCTCCGCTATCATTATTAGTTAGTTTGTCTGATTTTTCCCATTAAAAAAACTTATTTTCTGGTGGTAAAACAAGATATCAGATGCCGTGTCACCAGGGAGCGGCAACTCAAGGTGCAGTATTTGAGTACACCGCAGGAAGATGCGATCAAAAACAGCATATCTCCCTCCACTCAAAGATCTCTTTATACATGCCACTGCTTGACCTGCTCCTGGGCCTGCCACATGGCCTGATAACGACCGCCTGCGGTCAGCAGTTCCGTATGGGTTCCCTCTTCGGCCAGACGGCCCTGATCGAAGACCAGAATTTTATCTGCTGCGGCAATTGTGGATAAACGATGGGCAATAACAAAGACCGTGCGTTTCTTGACCAGCGCGTCCACCGCCTGTTGTACCGCCACCTCGCTTTCGGTATCCAGCGCCGCTGTGGGTTCATCAAGAATAACGATAGGCGCGTTTTTCAGAATGGCCCGGGCAATACTGATGCGCTGGCGTTCTCCGCCGGACAGGCGGCCGCCGATATCGCCGACCCGGGTATTGTAGCCTTCAGGCAGACGGTTGATAAATTCATCGCAATGGGCAGCTCTGGCGGCAGCCGCAACCTCTTCGTCGCTGGCATCCTGGCGGCCCATACGGATATTGGCGGCAATGGTGTCATCAAAGAGATAGACATCCTGGAAGACCACAGAAACGCAGCCCATCAGTGTTTCCAGCTCGATTGAGCGTATGTCTTTGCCGCCAATACGGATGCTGCCGTTTTGGGGATCTGCATAGCGCATCAAGAGCCGGGTCACTGTGGTCTTGCCCGCGCCGCTCGGGCCGACCAGGGCAGTCAGACTGCGTTCCGGCACCGCAAAAGAGACCTCTGTAAAGACGCTGCCATCGCCTTCGGCATAGGCAAAACTCACCCTGTCAAAACTGACGTCAAACCTGTCAGGAACCTGGGCAGGCTGCTCGACCGGCAGGGGTTCGATGGCCAGGGTCTCTTCGATCCGGCCAAAACCTGCCTCCATCAGGTCAAAGACTGCGATGAGGCCAAAGAGGATGGCAATCGGTTCAGTAAAGCGTACCACAACAACCAGCAGGGCAGCGAGCACGGCCAGCTGCAGGCTGCCGCTTAACACAAAATAGAGACCAAGTCCGACAATGACCAGCAGGCCGCCCTGCACAAAGGAGGAGCTGAGGAGTTGAGGTCGGACTGAAGCCAGTACGTCTTTTCGCTGCACTTCACGGAGATGCTCGAGAACCCTGGCGAGGCGTTGTTGGCGTTTTCCGGTGCGGTTCACGGAACGCAGTACAGCGAGTCCCTGGACATATTCCACCAGTTCTCCACGCAGTACAGCGAGTCCCTGGACATATTCCACCAGTTCTCCCTGGAGATTGGCATTTATTTCAGCAAGTTCTCGCAGTCCTTTTCCTTTGGCGCGTCGCCGTTCCCGATAAAAGGGAATGGCCAGCGGAAAGACCAGCAGCATACAGATGGCCAGCCGCCAATCGACAAAAAAGGTTGCCAGGGCCGCCACCACCGGGGTGATAATAATGCCAAGAAAGGCAGAGCTCATAATGCCCATTGGCATCACCACCTCATCGACACTGCCGGCCAGCACCGAGGCCAGCTCGCCGCTGCGTTTGCTGTAGAGGATCTCCAACGGGATACGGCGCAGTTGTTCTCCGAGCTTCATCCGCAGCCCATGGGTAATGGTGGCAAAGGAGTCAGAATAATCAAATTCTCTGGCAAGCCAGCGGCCTAGAGTATCCACCAGGGTGAAACATAGCAATGCTCCAAGCCAGAACAGGGCTTTTTTCCCGTCGGTGGGTGCGGTAAACAGGGCTGAAAACAGCGGATAGAAGCAGGCAAAGGCCAGTCCCTGGGCAATGGCAGCCACTATAGTAAAAAATACACTTTTCTTCAGAATTTTTGCTTCCTGTCCTGCGGCAAGGAGCATTCGCTGCCAGGTTTGCTGCAGGGGGGGGATGGATGTATCGTTCATAGTGTTTTCCTCTCTCAGCTACGCAGGCTCCAGCCTTGGGCCTGTTGATATTTTTTCCATAACCGGGCGTAAACCCCGTCTTGGGCAACGAGCTCTTCATGCCGTCCTGTTTCGCTGACCTGGCCTTGATCGAGTACCACAATCTGATCGACATTCTGGATGGTTGCCAGACGATGGGCGATGATAATGACTGTCTTTCCCTGCATCAGATTGACCATGGCTTCGATGATTGCGGCCTCGTTTTCCGGGTCGGCAAAGGCGGTGGCCTCATCAAGCACAACAATGGGACAGTTACGCAAAATGGCCCGGGCAATGGTGACCCGCTGGCGCTCTCCGCCGGAGAGCCGGGTGCCCCGTTCTCCGGCAATGGTGTTATACCCGTCGGGCAGACCGGTAATAAAATCATGGATTTGAGCTGCCTTCGCTGCTGCCTCAATCTCTTCGTCTGTCGCTTCAGGACGGCCCAGACGGATGTTGGCGGCGATGGTATCCTTAAACAAAAAGGTATCCTGAAAGACAAACGAGACATGCTCCATCAGGGTCTCGGTTTCAAGATCGCGTATGTCTACATCTCCGATCCGTATTGAACCTGCGGTGACATCCCAAAAGCGTGGGATAAGCCGGGCTGCCGTGGTTTTTCCTGCGCCACTCGGGCCAACCAGGGCGGTGACTGTTCCCTGCGGGGCATGAAAACTGACCTCACGTAACGCCTCATCCTCGCGGCCTTCATAGGCGAAACTTACCTTTTCAAAGGTCACCGAATTGTCACGAGGCAGGCGGGGAAAGGCGGAGCTGAATTGCAGTTTTTTGGTTTGAAGCTGCTGAATCCGTAAGGCACTGGCATTGGCTTTACGGATCAGGTGGTTAAGCCACATCAGCGGCATTAAGGATTCGGCCAGTCCGGTTCCGAGCAGTAAAATGGCTGTCCATGTCGGGATGGAGATAAGACCGTCACGAAATAAAACGTAGCCGACGCAGGTCAGGGCCAGCAGGGTAGGTAAGGGGCCAAGGAGAACAAAGCCGATCCTGCCGCTGGTGCCGGCAATTTTAAACCACCGGATCAAAACATCCTTGAACCCTTCCAGGGCTGTTTGATACCGGCCAAAAGAAGAGGCGCCATCATCAAAGGTACGCACCACCGGCATGGCCTGGACAAATTCAATGACTGTTCCGGCGACACGCTCCTGCAAAGAATCATACTCTCGTTGCAGCTCTTTATTGCTGCGCATCGCAAGGGACATAACCGCAATCCCTGCAAACAGAATAACTAAGGAGACAAGCGTTAAGCGCCAGTCAATGATGGCGATCAACAGCAGGGTGGCCGTCGGCATGGCGACACTGCGGCCGACCATGGGAGTGGAATCAGCAACAAAGGCGTGCAGGTTACGGACATCGTCCTGAATGACCTTGGTAAGAGAGCCTGTTCCTTCCTGAAGGATGTAGCCGAGTGGAAGCCGGCCCAGACGGGCTGCCATATCGCTGCGCAGGATCACTTCCAGATCAAAGGCTGCCAGATGAGAGACCTTGAAGGAGTGAACGCGCAGAAAGATGCTGCCAGCGGTAAGAATGACCGCGCCCCAGAACCACCACCAGGGATGACCGTCTGCTGCAAGCAGCCCGGTCAGACAACCGGCAAACAGGGCAATGGAGCCAAGGCCGAGAATCACTCCCAGGGCTCCCATGGTCATGGCGGTGGCAATACCCTTTTTGACTGGGCGCATCAGCACCCAGATTCCTTTCCCCGCAGGGGGGGACAGGTCGGTATCCATGTCGGTAAGAGTTTGTTGTTCTGCTGTCGTTTCCATCTGTTACTCCTTGATAGATTTTGTCAGGTCATCCTCAGGGACATTTTTCTGTATATCTTCGCTGAAACAGCGATAATTGAGGATGCTTTTTACTGTAAAACAAAAGAAACCAGTCCTCTACCAAATACGGGAATAAAAATACCGCGATCGGGAAAATATCAGAAAAAGGCACTGGAATAGATTAAAAACAAGAGCTATGCAAAAAGGGGTTCCGCGATTGAATCGTCAGTAAAATCAGGTTGTACTTTTCATTCTCTGTTATGGGCAGCCCAGGGGAAAACCCGGACTGCCCGCAGTTGTTTCAGGTTGTATTAGAATCTGTAGTTGAAGGTCAGGCCAAAGGTTCTTGGCGTGCCAATAGTTGCCATCCAGCCAAGCATCGGATTTTCATATCCATCCAGAAAGTACTCTTTGTTTGTCAAATTTTTAGCGGTAATATATACATCCCAGTTTTCTGTTTCATAGCCCAGTTTCATATTTACTACGGTATATGCTGGCCGCTCTTTTGTATTGGCACGATCCATATATCTTTCTCCTGTATGGTGGAGTTCCGCCCTGGCCATAAGCCCGAAGCTGTTCCTG
>PDWI01002325.1_pt1 | contig 28717 bp, 31 predicted proteins | sample 1430891 | NCBI WGS metagenome assembly PDWI01 (sample SAMN01162508, study PRJNA174530) | Oral metagenome, whole genome shotgun sequencing project. | biome: Marine environment; feature: Marine mammal; material: Swab sample of the gingival sulcus; isolation source: swab sample of gingival sulcus... | reverse complement strand
TAAAGATAATGGAGTAAGAGCTAATTTGACTAAGGCAAACAGAGGGGTTCGACAGGCAAATATTTCAAATGATGATATATATGGATTAATTATCCCCATTCCCCCACTTTCATTTCAAAACCAATTTGCTTTAAAAGTAGAAAGTATAGAAAAACAAAAACAACTTTTACAAGATTCGCTTAATATAATGCAAAATAATTATAATATGCTTATGCAAAGGGCGTTTAACGGGGAACTTTTTAATTAGTCATTAAATTATAATTTATTCGTGAGAAATTCGTGAGAAAAAAATATATAATAGGCTAAAATCGTTGAAATATAGAGGTTTATTCGCGGAAAATTCGCGAGAATAGAGCGTTCTTAGAAACTTTATTAGAACATTGAATAAAATAAATTAATTATGTGTTTGGATGTTAGAAATATAATGTATTTAAAGGAGATATTATGCGTTATAATTTTGATTTTTTAAAAAAAGAAGAAAAATATCGTGAATTTACTCTTGCTTGTATTGAAGCTGAAAAGAGTATGAAAATATCGTATTCTACGGTTGCTATTCTTTCGCGTAGAGCGTTAGAGCTTGCTGTTAAGTGGGTTTATAGTTATGATAGTGATTTAAAACCGCCTTATCAAGATACGTTAGCTGCTATGATTCATGATAGAGATTTTAAAGATATTATAGATTATGAGTTATTTCCTATGATTCGTTATATCCAAAAACTTGGCAATAAAGCAGTTCATTCTGCACAGCCTATTACTAAGGAACAAGCGATACTTTCTCTTAGAAATTTATTTGAATTTGCTTTATGGGTAGATTATTCTTATTCTGAAGAATATGATGAGTTAGAGTTTGATGAAAATTTGATTGCGGATAGCGAAACTGAACAAAAAACAAGAGAAGAACTTAAAAAATTATACGAAAAACTTGGCGAAAAAGATAGAAAATTAGAAGAAGTAATCAACGAAAATAAAGAGCTTAGACTTATTAATACTGAAAAACGTATCAACAATGCAAAAACAAGAGAATTTGCGGTTGATGAACTTTCTGAGTTTAAAACTCGCAAAATGTATATAGATTTAGAGCTTGAGCTAGCTGGTTGGATAATTGGTACAAACTGCCTTGAAGAAGTTAAAGTTAATGATATGCCAACTGATACAGGTATAGGATATGTTGATTATGTATTATTTGGTGACAATGGTAAACCGCTTGCAGTAGTAGAGGCTAAAAAGACGAGTGCAAGCCCTAAACTAGGCAAAATTCAAGCTCAAAGATATGCCGATTCATTAGAGAAACAATATGGTGTTAGACCAGTGATTTTCTATACTAATGGTTTTGATTATTATATCTGGGATGATAAGTCATATCCTGAAAGAATGGTGTCAGGTATATATACAAAAGAAGATTTAGAGAGTCTTAATTATAAAAGAAAAAATAAAAAATCTTTACAAAATATAAAGATTAATCCTGATATTGCAGGTAGATATTATCAAAAGGCAGCTATAACAGCGGTTTGTGAAAATATGGAAAAAGGTGGACGGAAGTCACTTCTAGTTATGGCTACAGGTACTGGAAAGACTCGAACTGCAATATCTATTGTAGATGTACTTATTAAAAATGAATGGGCTAAGAATATTTTATTTTTGGCTGATAGAAAGGCACTTGTTAAACAAGCAAAGAAAAATTTTAAACTTTTATTACCTGAACTTTCGCTTTGTAATTTACTTGATAGCAAGGATAGTCCAGAAAGTAGAATGGTATTTTCAACTTATCCTACTATGATGAATGCGATTGACGATGTTAAAAATAAAAATGGTGAAAAATTGTTTACTATCGGTCATTTTGACCTTATTATCATTGACGAAAGCCATAGAAGTATATATAAAAAATATCAAGATATTTTTAATTATTTTGATGCTAATTTATTGGGGCTTACTGCGACCCCTAAAAACGAAATTGATAAAAATACTTATTCTATATTTGACCTTGAAAATAATGTTCCAACTTATGCTTATGAGTTTTCTGAGGCTGTTAATGATGAGTATTTAGTTCCTTATCATACAATAGAAACTAAACTTAAATTTTTGGAAGAGGGTATACATTATGATGAGCTATCAGATAAAGAGAAAGAGGAATTTGAGGATACTTTTGATGATGATGTAACTGATATTAGTAGTGGAGCGTTAAATAAATTTTTATTTAATAAAAACACGGTAGATACTGTAATCAATAATCTTATGACTAAAGGATTAAAGGTTGAAGGTGGAGATAAACTTGGAAAGACAATTATTTTTGCTAAAAACAAAAATCACGCTGATTTTATAGTTGATAGGTTTAATGCCTTATATCCAGAGTATCACGGTGATTTTGCTAAATCTATTTATACAGGTATATCTCATATTGAAAGTACAATGGAAGATTTTGAAGTTAAGACTAAACTTCCGCAAATTGCGGTATCTGTGGATATGCTTGATACAGGTATTGATATACCTGAAATACTTAATTTAGTATTTTTTAAAAAAGTTCGTTCTAAGACAAAGTTTTGGCAGATGATTGGTAGGGGCACTAGGCTTTGTGAGAATTTATATGGTACTGGTCTTGATAAAAATGATTTTAGAATTTTTGATTATTGTTCAAATTTTGAATTTTTTAGAGAGAACAAAAATGGTGTAGAAGCTAAAATGACGAAATCTCTTACAGAAAGATTGTTTAATATAAGAATTTCTATGATCAAAGAGCTTCAACATATAAATTATCAAAAGGATGAGTATATAGCACATAGAAATAAACTTATAGACGATATAGTTAGTGAAATAAACTCCATAGATGAAACTCGGTTTAATGCAAGGCTTAATTTAAGATATATCCATAAATTTAATAGAGTTTCTAGTTTTGAGAGTTTAAGTGATTCCGATATTAGGGAATTAGAAGAATATATAGCTCCAAATTTGATTTCTATGTCAGATGATGAACTAGCTAAGAGATTTGATTATTTAATGTATTCTATAGAACTTAATAGTTTAAAAGATGAAAAAATTACGAAAAACCAGAATCAACTTATTTTTACTTGCGAAAAGCTTGCTAATAAGGGTAGTATAAGTAAGGTTAAAGAGAATGAAAAGATAATTTTAGAGATTCAGACGGGTGAATATTTTGAAAATGCTGATTTGTTTAAGCATGAAACAGTTAGGTTAGCCCTAAGGGATTTAATAAAGTTTTTGGATTCTAATTCTAATCAAGTTTATTATACCAATTTTGAAGATGAAGTTTTAGAAGTAAGGGAAAATGTCGGCGAATATATAGTAAATGATATGGAAAGCTACCGAAAAAAGGTTAATAATTATTTGCGAGAACATGAGAGTGATTTAGCGATATATAAACTGAGAAATAACAAGCCTTTAAGTGAAAATGATATTAAATATTTTGAAAAGGTACTTTGGAACAAACTTGGAACTAAGACGGATTTTGAAAAAGAGTTTGGAAATAAGCCCTTACTTAGTATTGTCAGTAGTTTGGTAGGTCTTGACCCTAAAGCTGCAAATGAGCTTTTTTCTGAATTTATATCTGATAAAACTTTAAATAGCGACCAAATTAATTTTGTAAAGCTTATCGTTGACTATATTATTGAAAATGGAAGTTTGGATAAAAGATTATTAAATGAATATCCATTTACTAAAAAAGGTACTATTACGAATTTATTTGATGGAAAAATTGATGTAGCTAAGAAAATCGTTGAAGTAATAGATATTATAAATTCGAGATTGGTGGTTTAGGTTTTCGAGAATATTGAATAATAAAAATATCAAGCGTCCCATTTAACGCTTGATATTTTTATATTAGCTTTCTAATTTTCCAATGCTTATTTATTACTCCTATTAAAAACTATAAAATGCTTACAAATCAACTTAAAGAACTAGAAAAAGATGGTCTTATTCTTAGAAAATCATATAATCAAGTGCCACCTAAAGTTGAATATTCATTGACTGATAAAGCAAAAGATTTAAATTTAATGGGCAAAGAAATTCATGATTGGATATGTAAATACGATATTTAATATATAGCTAATTTTGCATGTAAAAATTAATATGAAAAATATGTTTATAGCACACTTAACTGGGTATATATTACATCAAAGGCAGTTTTATAAAAAATAACTATAAACTACTATTTATTAAAAAGAAAGGGTGTGTAATATGAATCAATTTAGTTTATTGTTTGAAAGTGTAGCTTCTAATGATAGAGAAGGACTTATAAGGAAAGGTCTTGCTGCTGCTAAGATACTTAGAGTATTTGCGTTAGTGGCAATAGTATTTGCATTATTGATAGGAGTGCCTATACTTATAGGTGCTGGATTTATTGGTGGAGCTGGTTTAGCTAGTATGGATTCGGGATTTTCTACTGGTGAGGCTGTGGCAGGTGGAGTTGCTATTTTTGGTTTAGCTAGTTTTTTACTTTTTATTGGTTTGATAGGTCAAATAATCACCTTATGGTATACAGGTAAATTTAAAAAACAATTAGAACAAAATAGACTTCCTGGTACGGGGCTTCCTATAATTTTCTTAGTTATAAATTTATTCTCTGTGTATAGTTATATTAAACCTGAATTAAGTATAATAGGACTTGCATTTTCTCTGTTTATTGTTTATTTATGGTTTACAATAATTAGTGTTGTTGGTAAGCTTAAAAACTTAGTATAAATTTAGCCCTAAATTATTTAAAAATAATTGCTATTACATTAAAAAAATGCTTGTGATAATTTACAAGCATTTTTTTGTTATATCCTATAAGGGTTCTTTGTCTTTTTGAATAAATAGGTGGATTATATATTTAACTATGTGTTAGTATTGGTATGTGAGAATGGGTTAATATATTATATAAAAGTAATTTCACAAATTTTTATCAACTAAAGATGAAACATAAAAATAATATAATTAATAGGAAGTGAAATTTTATGATACTTAGAAGTAGGGGATTATCTTTAAATGCTCTTAAATATATTGCTATTATAGCTATGTTGATAGACCATATAGCACTTGCGTTTTTAGAAATAGATGGGACTATGTTTATTTTAATGGATTTGATAGGTAAAATAACAGGACCTATTATGTTTTTTGCAGCTGTGGAAGGATACCATCATACTAGAAATTTTTCTAAGTATTTAAAAAGGTTATTTATTCTTGCTATTGTAAGTTATATTCCGTTTATATTTGCATTTAGTTCTTATTTTGATCCATTGGATTTGAATATTATTTTTACAATTTTTTTAGGTTTAATAGCAATACATGTAAGAAGGAATGTGAAAAATGTTTTTTTAAAAGTTTTGATTTTATTTTTAATGATGGTATTTAGCATATTTATTGATTATGGTCATTTAGGAATATTGATAATATTGGTTATGGATTATTTTTATGGAGATATTAAAAAACAATTATTTGGTTATTTGATGCTAATTTTCTTTGATGTTGGTTTATTTTATTATATTGTATCTCCATTTTGGTCTTTTGTTACTAATGGTTTTTTTAACTTAAATGATTTTTGGTCAGATTTTATGGATCTTGGTTTTTTTATACCTGCCGTTTTATTATATTTTTATAATGGAGAACTTGGTAAAAATTCAAAAACTTCAAAATGGTTTTTCTATATTTTCTATCCTTTGCATTTAGCGATTATCGGTGCAGTAAGATATGCAATTTATGTGTTGTAGATAGTTTGAGTGTAACGCAATTAAAAAATTTTAGGAGTTAAAAATGATAAATAAAAAAATGTTAAAACTTAGCGTATTTCTTTTGATTTTAATTGGTATAGTGGTTATATTTGCAAGAAAATATAATCGTGATATAGTTTATGGTTTAGTCGAGGCTATAAAACAAGATGATAAGATAAAAATTGAAGAGTATATGTCAAAACCTTTTAATATAAATTCTATATATAGAGCTGGTACGGGTGCTAATGCGGAATCTCCTCTTGCTATTGCTTGTGATTATGATAATTTTGAGCTAGCTAAAAGAATGGTTTTAGAAAAAGGTGCAGATGTAAATTATGTTCCTGAAAATTATTCTCCTGCTGTAGAGGACGTATTTAGCGTAAATAATAATAGAACTAAAACTTTTGAAGAGTATATTGATATTTATAATTTTTTTTTAGAAAATGGTGCTGACGTTAAAAAATATTCTCCTCTTACGTGTTTTGGATATTATTTTTATTTAGAAGATTATGTTAATTGTCTAGGAGAAGATGAAACTATAAAATTAATAGATTATTTGTTGGATAGTGGTGCGTCATATGGTGATACGGGAGTAATTTTAAGTGCGGTTGAAATAAATAACTTAAAAATTTTAAAACATCTAATAGAAGATAGAGGAATCCCAATTAAATATGATGGCTATCAAGATGGATATTCACTTTTGTTTGCAGTTGATAAAAAATCTTATGAATGTGCAAAGTATCTTGTAGATATTGGTTTTAGAGATGATATTACATTTGATTTTGCTGAAAATGGAAATATGACTGCTTTAGAACTTGCAAAAGATATTGGCGATAAAAAAATGATTAAAATATTAGAAAATAATAAATAATATAAAAATTATAGAGTAGTCAAAAAATTTGTATTTATATGAGTATATGGGTATAATTAAAGATAGATTAAAGATTAAATTTCAACATTGGAGGAAATATGGAAAAAAAGTTTAGATTGATTACGAGAAGTGATTTTGATGGTTTAGCTTGTGCGGTTATTTTAAGAGAATTAGATATGATTGATGATATAAAATTCGTTCATCCTAAGGATATGCAAGATGGGTTAATTGAAATTACTGACAGAGATATAAGTACAAATTTACCATATGTTGAAGGTATACATCTTGCTTTTGACCATCATTTAAGTGAAATTAGCAGAAATGAAAACAGAAAAGATAATCATATAATTGACCCAGACGCTCCATCTGCGGCTAGAGTTGTTTATGATTACTATGGAGGTAAAGACAAGCTTCCTAATGTTTCTGAAGAAATGATGATAGCTGTTGATAAAGCGGATAGTGCACAGTTCTCTATGGATGATGTATTAGAGCCTAATGGCTGGGAATTTTTAAGTTTTCTTATGGACGCTAGAACTGGTCTTGGTAGATTTAGAGATTTTAGAATATCAAATTATAATTTAATGATGGATTTAATTGAGTATTGTAAGACTATGAGTATTGATGAAATTTTACAAACTCCCGATGTAAAGGAAAGAGTTGATTTATATAATAAATATAGAAAAGACTTTGAAAAACAAATTAAGGATAATGCTAAAGTTTATGGGAATGTACTCGTAGTAAATTTAAAAGATGAAGAAATGATTTATCCTGGGAATAGATTTATAAAATATGCTCTATATCCAGAGTGTAATATATCTATTCAAGTTATTTGGGGCTTAAAAAAGCAAAATACAGTATTTACAGTTGGTAAATCAATATTTAAAAGAGATAATCCTGTAAATATTGGAGATACTATGCTTGAATATGGTGGTGGCGGACACTTTAACGCTGGAACTTGCCAAATACCAAATGATAGAGAAGAAGAGCTTTTAAAAGAGATTATAGATAAGATTAATTATTAATAAATAGATAAAAGTGTTAGAGATGATTTTTATTTCTAACACTTTTTTATTAGATTATATATTCAAATAATATCTGTACAATATTCATTATATTAGATTTTTCGATATGAAGTTTCATTTTATCTGTAAAGCTTAAATTGTTAAACTGAACTTTTTTATTGCTTATAAGGTCAATATCTAAAAAATGCGTTAAAACCCCTCCTATATTTAATTTGAATATAGGAGCTTTAAGCTTTATTAAATTTTCAGTTTGTTCTAATGATATTTCTCCATTACAAAATAAATTAGACCTTTTCTTAAAATCTCGTGATAAAACATTTATTTTTACAAAATCATTAGAAATTTTATAATCTATTAGGTAGTATCTATTTTGTTTATATTTAATACATATAGGAATCTCTTTTAGGTCATTATCTTCTTGATAATGGAGAAGGTTTACCACTTTTTCTAAGTATAAAATATCTTCATAGTTGTGTAGCAGTATTGTTTTTTCTAGTTCTAAATTATGAGTTGCAAGATACTTTTTATATAAGTCTACACTTTCTTTGCCAGAAATCACATCTTCTCGATATATTCCTAAAAATTCTTCAACAGTTTTTAATTTATAGTTTTCTAAATTAAGCTTTTTAGATAAATTTTTTGCAACACGAAGCAAATCAAGATTAAACGCTTTATGAAGGGAATATTGTATATTATTTTGTAAATAGCGAGCATTTAAAAAAGGTATATCAAAAGTATTTCCGTTGTAAGAAATATGATAGTCGAAATTTTGACTAATTTTTTTAAATTTCATAAGTATATCATATTCTTCGGATAGGTTTTCACAGAATAATTGTTCGATTATAATTTTATTATTTTTAATGAATAAATATCCTATTAAGATTACTTTGTTATATTTGTGATTTAAACCTGTTGTTTCTATATCGAAAATCAATAAATTTTGTAAATTCCCTTTGATAAATGGATTTAATTTATTATAATGATATTGTGATATATTATTAATTGGTAATTCTTTTGATATATATTTCATAAATAACCTCATATAATCTTTAAATAGTTTTATTAAGATTATATCATAAAGGTGGGATGAATTTTTATGGATTTGATGATGGTTGATAGTATTGTTTCGGGAATGGTTCTTGCTAGAGATGTAATTGACGATTCGGGAATTGTTTTAATGTCTATGGGTGCGACTATTTCAGATGATGATATAAATAAACTTTTAAATATGGGGATAGATTTTGTATATATTAAAGATGAATCTAAAGACACTATAAAGCTTCAAAAAGAAAAGTCTGTAGAAATAAAACCTATCAATAGAGAAGCTATGGATAAAGCTTATACAAAATTAATTAGAATTTATAAAATTCTTTATTCAAAGTTGGGGCAAAATGCATCTATTAATCTTGAAAAGCTTTCTAAAGAGGTTTTACCGCTTATTGATGAGATAACTAATGAAAGTAATGTTTTAAAGAATTTGCGTTCTTTTGATAGCAATGAATTTTATATTTATACTCATAGTGTGAATGTTACAGTTTTAGTTGTGGCAATAGCTAAGTGGCTACATTTTGATAAACAAAGCATAGACGAGCTGGCTATGGCAGCATTTTTAATGAATATAGGTGATGTAAGGCTTTCTGATGAGCTGTTAAATAAGCCAGAAGCTTTAACTAAAGAAGAAATGTTTGAAATGATGAAACACCCTATTTATAGTTGTGATATTTTAGAAAATAGCACCAATGTTTCGCCGAAAATATTTAAGGCTATTAGGTATCATCATGAAAGACTGGACGGTTCTGGTTATCCAGAAAGTATAAAAGGTGATGATATTCCTATTTATTCAAAGATAATCGCTGTTGCAGATGTATTTGATGCACTTGTTTCAGATAGACCATATAGAAAAAAGATTTCTCAATATCAAGCTACTAAAGTTCTTAAAGAAGAAAGTTTTGATAAGTTGGAAATTAAAATTACAGATGTATTTTTAAGAAATATAGCTAAGTTTTATGTGGGAGATAAAGTTAAATTAAGCACTGGTGAAGTTGGGGAAGTTGTTTTAATCAATAAGTTTGATAGAGAAAGGCCACTAATTAAAATAGCTGATAAGTATTTTGATTTATCTACGAATTATGACTTAGAAATTTTAGAAGTTTTAGACGATTAGAAATTTTTTGAATTCATTATACAAATGATTAAGAGTAAATAAAACATCAAGTATGAAGTTTAGATATTTGATGTTTTTTATATTTATTGAATTTGATAAACTTATTGAAGTTTTATAAAAAAGGGAGTATATTATAAAAAAATAGAGTTTTAAAGAGAGGTTATATTATGTGGATAGTATTGGGATTTGGTGCAATTTTAACAGCGGGAATTAATGTTTTTAATTATATAAAGAATAAAGAAGCAAAGTTTTTTAGATTTATAAGTTTATCTTTAACTGCTTTGACTGTATGTATGTTTTATCGTATGGACGCAAAGTGGGTTTTAGCAGAGGACTGGACTGCTCTTATGGACGTAACTCCAACTACAGCTAGAGTGTTATGGATTCTTACGATAGTGTCAATACTTGTTAATAGCATTTCACTATTTGATAAAAAACAAAATAGTTTGGGGAGAGATTAAAATGAGTAAAAAAACATTAATTAGTGTTTTTATGATATTGGTCGTTATGATTTCTTTGTGTTCTTGCGAGCAAAACTCTGAAAAAGAGATTGTTCAACTTGATTGTGAGATTGATAAAATAGCTAAAGAAGATGTACTGGATATAGCTAAACTAAAATTATCTGAGCTAGTAAATGAAATAGAAGATATAAATTCAAATGAGGATGAAAATTTAATAACTGAAGCTAAAATAACAAAACTTGAAAACAAAAAGCTTGCATGTGTAACTGAAACTGGGAAAGGTGCATGGTTATATTTTATGGAGTTTAAGTTAAAGCCTAGTGATATTAATATAATTTCAGAGAAATTTGATGTTGAAATGGATGGAGATTATATAGTAGGTATAAAACAGTACCCTAAGTTATATTTTGCTAAATATAAATCCGTAGATGGAGAGGTTAAAATTATAATAACCGACCAAGACGACATAGACAGTAGACTTTTAGAGCTTGGTGGCATAAAAAAAGATGAAACTAAGGAAAGTATAGACGATAAGTATAGAAAAATTCTTTTTAATTTAAAAGAAGATTTAGAAGATGAATTTAAAACGGAGTAATAAAAAATCCAGCAACTTTTGTGAGGAGCTTAAAGTTGTTGGATTTTCTTATACTTAATGAATTTATAATTTATCTTTTTTTAGATAGAGTTGATATTATTTCTGTGTTAAGACGAGCCTTGTACCGAGTAAAACAACCACCATTCCTACTATTGTCATTAAGAAGATACTTTCTTTTAAGAATAAAACTCCCCAAAGAATAGCGAAAATAGGGATTAAAAATGTAACTGTTAATGTTTTAGTAGGTCCAACCCCTGCAACTAAGTTATAGTATAGTATATATGCAAACGCTGAGCAAAGTAGTGCTAGTAGTAATGCTGATATAAGCACAGTTGTATTTAGTTGAATTTGTGTTTTTTGAAATGGAATTAGAGGTATTAAATATAAACTTGCAATAAATTGTGAATATCCCGCCATAACAACTGGTTTAATATGAGTTGCATATTTTTTGATTAAAACACTTGCAAGACCATAGCACATAGCAGCGATTGCAGCAGCCCCCATTCCCAGTAAACTTGCTTTATCAACTGATACCGCACCACCATTAGTTATAAGACCAACGCCTACAATTCCGAGTATAAGTCCAAAAACTCCTTTTAAAGTTGCTTTTTCATGTAATATTAATAGAGAAAAAATCATACCAAACATCGGTGACATACTATTTATTATAGATGAAATACCAGCGGGAATATAAAGTGCAGCTATGGCATATAGTGTAAATGGAATAGTTGTATTTATTAAGCCTATAATAGCTATAATTTTAATATCTTCTTTTAAATTCGCTTTTACTCCTTTTATTTTATAGTAGATTAAAAAGAAAATTCCAGCTATAAAAAGTCTTGAAAAGGAAGTTAGTATAGGACCAATAGCTGGGGATATTATTCTCATAAAGATAAATGAACTTCCCCAAATAGCTGATAATGTGATTAATTGTATTAAATGTTTAATAGACATAATTACTTTACCTCACTTTTATTTAAATTTTTATATTCAATAGCTTTTTCTACAAATAGTTTAAATATTTTTTTAGATTCGTTGCATACCTTGTGTAGCATTTCTGGGTGCCACTGAACAGCTAATAAGAAAGGATATTTCCTATGTTGTATAGCTTCTATAACATCATCACTTGTTTGTGCTATAATTGTATACTCTTTAGCGACATTTTTTATGCATTGGTGATGAAATGAATTTATCATAAATTCATTTGGAAGTATATCACTTAAAAAAGACGGGTTAGTTAGTTTAACCTTTTGAGTTTTTTTATCTGTTGCACATTTTTGTACATGTTGCAAAATGTCGCCTTTAATTAGGGATAAATCTTGATATAAATCTCCACCCTCAAAGCTATTTATAAGTTGTAAACCTCTACAAATACCTAAAATGGGTATTTGTTTTTCTTTTGCTTCTTTTAGAAGTTTAAATTCAAATTCATCTCTTTCCAGTAAATATTCTCCGCATTTTGGATGTGGTTCTTGACCGTAATTATAAGGGAATACATCATAACCACCACTTAAAATTAGAGCGTCTAACATACTTACCTGTTGTTTTATAACTTCTTCTTGTAAATTTAGTGGTATTAGAATGGGTAAACCACCTGCTTCTATTATAGCATCAACATAATCTTTTGACATATGGATTTGCTCATAGTTTGGGGTTATACCTCCAACTTCTCTCATTATGCTTGTTGATATTCCTATGACTGGCTTCATAATACTACCCCTTTTTTAATGCTTAAAAATATAGTAAATTATTTTATAATTGAGCCTATTATACAATAAAAAAAGAGTTAAAGTAAATATTTTTACTATAACTCTTTTGGTTTAAATATTAAAATAAATCGCCTAGTTTATCCATAGCGCCTGATACTAAATCTTCAGCGTCTAAACCGCGTACAACTTTACTTGCCATTTGGTTTGTAGGTGCAGGTAATTTTTCGTCTAAAAATTCTGCTACTACAGATATAACTTTTTCAGCCATTTGTTCATCAAGATTAGCTGATTTCATTAAGTTTTCCATTAAAGGATTCATACAATTCTCCCATTTTTTATTTCTATAATTTTTGTCATAAGTGTATTTTTATTTAATTAAAAATGACCTATTAGAATTACATTCTAAAAAAATTTATAGTTAATACATTAATTATATCAGAATAAATTTATTAATCAAATAAACTAACTTATTTTATAGTGATTGACAATAAAAGGATTATATTATAGCATTTAATTATAAATGTAAATTAAGAGAATTATTGGTTATATTTATATGTAAACATATGAAAACATTTTTTAATGGAGGTTAATTATGAATTTATCGTATAAAGATTTTAATATTAATGATATGATAGGAAATTACGAATATTTATATCTTGTTTTTAATAGGGGGTTTAAGTGACCTTATTGTAAAAAGCATATGGTACAGTTGTATCAAGATAGAGATAAATTTGAAGAGAATAAAATAAAAGTAGTTGTTATTTGCCCCGAAAATATGGAGGGTATAACTAAATTCGTTAGCAAAAATAGAGTTAGTTTTGATTTAGTTTCTGATGAAAATCATATTTTAGCTGATAAGTATGGGCAAAAGGTCGTGTTAATGAAACTCGGTAGAATGCCCGCACAGATTGTCTTAGACAAAAATGAAGATATTATTTTTAAACATTACTCAAATAGCATGAAAGACATAGTTGAAAATGATGAGCTTTTAAAAGCGATATAGTTTAAATTATATATGATAACTAAAGGAGCTTAGCTAAGCTCCTTTAATAAGTTTTTGCATGTTCTTTCTACTATTTTATAAACATTTGCAAAGCCTTCTTCTCCGCCGTAATATGGGTCTGGAACTTCAGCGTTTTTATCTTTAGCTTCTGGGTCAAATGTTCTAAAGAGCATAATTTTTTTATCAAATTCAGGCAGGGATTTAGAAAGTAAAAATCTCATATTTGATATATCCATTGGAAGAATCAAATCATAATATTCTAAATCCATAACTTGTAAAGCTCTAGCTGGGTGAGTCATCTCTATACCATGTTTTTTAGCTTCTTTTGACATTCTTCTATCTGGGAGTTCTCCCACATGCCAAGCACCCGTTCCACAAGATTCAATCTCAAACTTATCCTCTAAATTATTTTTCTTTACTAAATCTTCAAATACTGCGTGTGCAAGTGGAGAACGACATATATTGCCTAAACATACAAATAATATTTTTGTTTTTTCCATAAGTATCTTCCTTTGCTAATTTATATATTAATGATAGCATAAAAAGTTTTATTTGTAAGAAAAAGTGTTCCGAATTAAAAAGCAATTTGCATTTAAATTTTTTTGAGAAAAAATAAAAAATTATTAAAAAAAGTTATTGACGTGATATGTAGCTTCGTGTATAATAGTCTTTGTCAGCAAGAATAAAACATATCGGGGTGTAGCGCAGTTTGGTAGCGCATTTGGTTTGGGACCAAAGGGTCGCGGGTTCAAATCCTGCCACCCCGACCATTAAATGTGCATCCGTAGCTCAGTTGGATAGAGCACCGGCCTTCTAAGCCGGGTGTCTGGGGTTCGAATCCCTACGGATGCACCATTATTTTTTTATGTATGGCGGCTGTCGTCAAGTGGTTAAGACACAGGATTGTGGCTCCTGTATGCGTGGGTTCGAATCCCATCAGCCGCCCCAATAAAGCTTTTTATTGGGGATTAGCCAAGTCGGTAAGGCAGCGGACTTTGACTCCGTCATGCACAGGTTCGAGTCCTGTATCCCCAGCCAGTATGACCCATTAGCTCAGTCGGTAGAGCACCTGACTTTTAATCAGGGTGTCCCGCGTTCGAGTCGCGGATGGGTCACCATTTTTTTTGCGGATATGGCGGAATTGGCAGACGCGCTAGACTTAGGATCTAGTGACTAGTTCGTGGGGGTTCAAGTCCCTCTATCCGCACCAATTTTGATATAATTGAATATTATAAATAAAATGGACATATAGATATTTTCTATTTGTCTATTTTTTTTATGTTAAGTTGTTTCATTTATCACTTTCGCTTTATAAACTAAAAAAATTATGTTAAAATCATTACATAAAATGTAAAAATTTTAGTTTAGACTATATAGAATTTTGTTTATATGAGTGAAAGGAGCTTTTAATGATTTTAAGTTCAAAGAGAAATGAAGATAATGATAGTATATTTGCGGACGATTATGTAACTAAGAAGTTAGCAAAATATCATATGCCTGAGTTTGATAGTGACCCTAAGTTAATAAAGGAGCTTATAAGGGATGAGTTGTTTTTAGATGGTAATGCAAGACAAAATTTAGCGACATTTTGTCAAACATATCATGAACCAGAGGTACATGAATTGATGGATTTATCTATTAGTAAGAATATGATAGATAAAGATGAATATCCTCAAACGGCTGAAATTGAAGCAAGATGTGTAAATATGATTGCTGATTTATGGAATAGTTCTGATAATGCTGTTGGAACGTCAGCTATAGGTTCTAGTGAAGCGTGTATGCTTGGTGGAATGGCTATGTACCATCGTTGGAAACAAGAAATGAAAAAAAGGGGTCAAGACTTTACTAAACCTAATATTGTGACTGGACCTGTTCAAGTTTGTTGGCATAAATTTGCTCGATATTGGGATATAGAACTTAGAGAGATTCCTATGGAAGAAGATTGTTTACATATGTCGGCAAAGACTATGCTAGATTATATTGATGAAAATACTATCGGTGTAGTAACGACTATGGGCTTAACATTTACAGGTAAGTATGAACCCGTAAAGGAACTTTCTGATGCATTAGATAAGCTTCATAAAGAGACTGGAATTGATCTTCATATTCATGTAGATGCGGCTTCTGGAGGGTTTTTAGCTCCATTTTGTGCTCCTGATTTAGAATGGGATTTTAGACTTCCTAGAGTTAAGTCTATTTCTGCTTCTGGACATAAATTTGGACTTGCACCACTTGGTGCTGGTTGGGTAGTTTGGAGAGATAAAAGTGATTTACCAGATAATTTGATTTTTGATGTAAATTATCTAGGTGGAAATATGTCAGTTTTTCAGCTTAATTTTTCAAGACCAGCAGGGCAGGTTATAAGTCAGTATTATTTACTTTTAAGGTTAGGAAAAGAGGGCTATAGAAAGATTCATAGCAATTGTTATGCTGTTGCTAAATATATAGCTGATAAATTAAATGATATGGAAATATTTGATATAATTTATGATGGAAATCCAAATGAGGGGATTCCGTGTGTAACGTGGAAGCTTAAAGATGATGCGGATGTTACTTTTAATTTATATGACTTTGCTGATAAAATAAGAAGTCGAGGTTGGCAACTTCCAGCGTATTCATTACCAAAAAATGCTGAAAATATGGTAGTTCAAAGAATTTTAGTTAGACGTGGTTTTAGTTTAGATATGGCTGGACTTTTAATTCAAGATATTAGACGAACTATTAAATATTTTGAAACTCATCACGTTATGACTAATTTAACAAAAGAAGAAATTGCTTCTTTTGCACATAATGGATAATTGTATTTTGAAGCTGTTGAGCATTTAATATTTAAAACTATATAATCGTAGTGTTGAGATTATTTGTGATATAGATTTTTAGATTAAGCTATGCAAGTTATATGAAAGATGGTAGAATTATACTATAGTTGCGTAATTAGCTCAATGGATAGAGTAGCTGACTTCGAATCAGTTGGTTGGGGGTTCGAGTCCCTCATTACGCACCATAGTGATTTTTGTTTTGACCTTATATGCTCGTGTATAAGGTCATTTCAATGTTTGTAGCAATTTTGTTTTTTTAGTATGAGTAGCTAAAGTTGTTAGAGGAGTTAGAATATGAAAACGGATTTGTATATTGATTTTGATTCAACGATTGTTAATTCGGATAAGGCTGTTTGTAAAATCTATAATGATAAATATAGTTGGCATAAAGATTTTATAGAAGCTAAATGGGAGAATCATAGCGATTGGACTTATAGTTGTATATGTCCATTAGTTCATAAATTAGAAGATGACCCTATTGGTAAATTAAAAGAATTTTATGCTTCGGACGAATTTTTTGATAGTTTAGAGTTTTATGATGACGCAAAGAGAGTTATATCTTTATTAACAGAGAAATATAAAGTTATTATATGTACTTCTGCATTTCCTATGAATGCGTCAAAGAAAGTGCTTTGGATTGAGGAAAATTTACCTCAAGTAGATGAAATAATTATATTGATTGATAAAGCTAAAAATGGATATGGCAAGTCCAGAGTTGCTATGATGGAACAAAATTCAATATTTATTGATGATCATCCTGAAAATCTTAAATCAACTAAGGCACAGAGTAAATATTTATTTAAAATAAAGCAAAAATCTTATAATGCTAATTGGGATGGTAAAGTTTTTTCTAGCTGGAAACAAATTGGGGAAGAATTATTATAAATTATTATATTTGTATGTATTTATTATAAATGAATTTTCTGATAAAATAAGATGATATTATAAACGGAAAGGTGATTAGTGTGAACAGAAAAATGACTAAATTTGTAGCTATTAGTATTGTAGCTATAATGGTATTTACTATTTTTGCATCGGCTCTTCTTAGTGGCAGAATATTTCTTTAAAAGGTGAACTATGAAAAAGTTGATAGCGGTTATAATATTTTTGGTTTCTGTGAGTGGATTTTATTATTTGCATTTTGAGAAACCAAGAATAGAACAAGGAAAAAATGGACTTGAGTACGTAGATAAATTTGACACTTTAAACCAAGACTTTTGGTATGTTGGAGAGTGGCTGACTACTTTTGAAGCTAGTGAAAAAGTAGAGGTTAAAAACGGATTTATGACTTTGGCTATTGAGCAAGAGGATAGAGGACCTTATTTGTTATCAAAAGGTATTTCCGTAAAAAAAGGTGATGTTCTTAAAGTGAGTAGGCGTGCTAAGTTGCATTATTCTAATGAGAGGTTTACTGCTGGGATGGCACTTGTTGAGAGTCCCGCATCGGGATTAAGTTTTGTTGCTAACAATGAATCTTTTAGTAAGAATATAGGTAGTGCTGTAGGCTTGGTGGAGTATGTGCATAACTATGATTTAGGTTCTAAACGACCTGGTAGAGACGTGTTTAGAGTTATGTCGCCTTATTGGGATACAGAGGGAGCTTATGCTCTTTTAGAACCAAAGTTTGATGATTGGTTTGAAGAAACGTTAACATATGATACTAATACTTCTAAGCTAATTTACGAACTTAATGGACAAAAGGTAAGTGTTAAAACATGTTTATTGGAAGAGCCATATATTAGGGTGTTTATACATTCATATGGTCAAGGAGTGGGTCATTCTTTAAAAATGGATGATTTTTCAATTAAACTTATAAAAGGTAAAGATAAAGAGTAATGTTAATTACAGATATACAAAAACAAGTTAAAAATAAAAAAAGAATGTCTATTTTTATAGATGATGAATATTCTTTTTCGGCAAATGTCAATGTTGTTTATGATTTTGGATTATGCATTGGTATGGAGATTGATGAAGAGTTAATTCATGATATAAAGTTTAAAGATGGAGTAATACGAGCTTATAGCTCTGCGTTAAGAGGTTCTATAACTACTGAATTTGCTATGCGTAATAAATTAAGCGCTAAAGAGTATTCTAAAGATGTTATAGATGAAGTTATTGATAGATTAAAAGAATATGACTATATAAATGATGACGAGTATGTAAAAAATTATATACAAACGCATATTCAAAAATACGGTGAAAAACGTATAAGGTTAGAATTATATAAAAAAGGTATAAATTTAAACCAATACGATTTTATGCTATCAGAGTGTAGAAACAGCGAATATGAAATGTGTAAAAATTTAGCTCAAAAAAAATTATATAGTATTGGAGATATACAAAAGGATAAGAAATATAATAAAATAGCCTCTTTTTTACAGATGAGAGGCTATAGTTATAGTGTTATAAAAGAAGTTTTAGAGGACTTAGAAATATCAAGGTATTAGCTTTTATATTGAAGTAGTCCTTTTTCTTTGCATAGGCTATAGGATAAATTTCTTACCATATCATTAAATTTTATAGTTATTGTGTCATTATCTATTTGGAGCACAATTCCTTTTCCGAATTTAACGTGATAAATTGTTTGTTCAGAGTCTAAGTCTGGAGTGTCTATAGTTTTTAAATTGGGTTGATTAATTTTTATATCATTTGTTTTTTGTTCTTCAAGGAATGAGACAAATGATAATTTTTTTATGTGCTGACCTTCTTCAAATTTATGTTGTAAAATATTTAGATTTGTTTTTGCTCTTGTCATAGCGACATAAAAAAGTCTAACTTCTTCTTCTAGCAAAAGCTTTTGTTTTGAATCTTGAGATTTTTGCTCACAATCTATTATAAACACAGTATCGTATTCTAAACCTTTAGACGAATGATATGTTGATAAGTTTATATTTGATGAAAAATCCGATTTATTTTTAATTAGAAATTTTTTAAATTCTTCTATTTCAAGAATAAACTCAGTAATGCTTTTGCAAGTTCTTGCTATTATTTTAATTTGTGTAAAAATTTTTCTTATAGTTTCTACATTTGTTTCTATTAATTTATTTGAACTATTAAAACGTCTTAAATATCCAAATTCACGCTCTATTATTCTTATAGATTCTAATGCTGATGAATTTTTTATATCGACTAGAGCTGCTTTATATTTTTTTATTTTCTTTGTTGGAATTGGACTTTCGGATTTATAATTTAATAGTGTATCAAAAACATTGTTGCCATTATTATTGTTAATCACATAAGAAACAGCATTTTTTGATATAAATGAGTCGGTTGTCATAGCTATTTCTTTAAATGAATTTATGTCATTATCTGCAAGTGCTAATTTCATATAGGATATTATATGATTGATAGCAAAGTGATTGAGCTGTGATATACCTTTGTCTTTTATTAAAAAATCAATATCATGTTTATATAACAAATAAGATATACCGATACAAGAAACGTTATTTCTAAATAATATACCTATGTTTTCTTCGCTTTTGGCTGATAGTATATAATCTAATAAAAAATCGTTTCGTTCTTGTAAATCTTCAAAATATGTTAAGTTTATTGGTAGATGTTTTTGATTTTGGTTATATGCGATTATATCTTTTTTATATCTAACTTTATTTTGTTTTATAAACTCATTACTTACGGTGCATATTTCTTTTGTAGAACGATAATTTTCGGATAAATAATAAATTGTAGGCTCTTTAAAATATTTATCCAGTTCGAGTAAATTTAGTGGATTTGCACCTCTAAATGAATAAATACTTTGGTCATCATCTGCAACCATAAATATATTGTTGTTTAGACCAGAGAGCAATCTAAGAATTTCAAATTGAATATTAGATGTATCTTGTGCCTCATCAACTTGTATATATTTATATTTATCTTGTAAAAATTTTAAAGCATTTTTAGACCCTTTAAGAATGTCATAAGTTAAAGTTAACATGTCGTCAAAGTCTATTAAATTATTTTGAGATTTATAATTTTCGTATTGTAGATATATTTTTTCAAAAAAAGGATATTCCGAATGTGATTTGAGTTCGTCTTTATTTAGCATCATATTTTTTACATAACTAATCTCATTAATTATATTTTCTATTGAGTCGTCGCTAACTTTTTCATCTGAAAAAGAGAGAAGAATGTTTTTTATTATCATAAATTTATTTTGTATTAAATTTAAATTTATATTCTTTTTTTTATAGTATTGTTTTAATATATTAAAACAAAAACTATGAATAGTCATAAAATTTGGCGTTTTGTGTATATGATTTGGATATAGAGTTTTAAAACGTTTTTTCATATCTTCAGCAGCAGCTTTGCTAAATGTTACTGTAAGTATACTTTGTGGGTCGATATTATATTTATCTATAAGCATGATGGTTCTTGCGATTATTAATGTGGTTTTTCCGCTTCCAGGTACTGCAAGTGTTAAAGCTGCACCGTTTAAATGTTTAGATGCGAGTTCTTGTTTTTTGGATAATTTAATCATAATATCTCCTACTTAATATTTTTTACCAATAATAGGGTATCATTAATGATTGTAAAATTCAATACATAGATTAACAAATTTATAAATATTTTACAAACAAACGCTTTATAAAATATAAATTGTTTTGAAAAAAGCTTATTAATCGGTTAAAATTAATTTATATTGTAATTTGTTAGTAGGATTAAATTAGAAATAGATAATTGATGAAATGTTAGGAGATTTATAGGTGAAAAATTTATTTTTATTTTTGACTCTTTTAATGATATGGATTGCTTTGAATGGTAAAATGGATTTAAAAATATTTATATTTGGCGTAGTATTTTCAATAATATCTACAGTTTTTACTAGAGTCTTGTTTATGGATAGTGATAGAATAAATCATCGAATTCCTATTTGGTTTTTGGTGATGTATTTCTTTGCTATGATATATTTTATATTCAAATCATCTTTACAAGTTATTATTAATATTTTCAAGGGTAATATTACGCCAAGTGTTGTAAGGATTGAGTCGAAATTAAAAAATGATTGGTATATTTCGATAGTAGCAAATTCTATTACATTGACTCCAGGTACTGTTACTATTGATAAAAATGGGAATCGTCTACAGGTGCTTTGGTATTATTCTAAAGGAAATGAAGATGCGTATAAAGAGATAGCTTGGCAATTTGAAAAATTATTTTTTATGATAGATAAGGTGTAGTTTATGAAGATTATTTTATTAATTCTTTTTGTATTTTCTCTATTAATTTTATTTAAGGTTTTTGTTGATAATTCTATTTGGGAAAAGGTGTTATTACTTAATCTTTTTTCCGTTAAATTTATTTTACATATCTTAGTTTATGCTATTATTGTAAAATTATATTATTTGATTGATATAGCGTTTATTTATTCTATACTTGGGTTTGTAAGTATTGTTTGGATTACTAGATTTGTAGGAAAAAGGGGGAAATATGACTAGAGAAATTTTAGGGATATTCGTGGCGTCAATGGGACTTTTATTTTCGTTTATGGGTATATTAATTATTTATAAATATAAGGGGTTTTATATAAAAGCTGCTACGACTTCTCTTATAGATAGCATAGGTTTTATATTTATAGTTATAGGTATAATGATTTATAACGGGGCTAATTTTATTTCACTTAAATTGTTTTTGTTATTAATATTTTCTATGATGTTAAATCCTCTTTCAAATCATTATATAGTTAAATGTGCATATAAAAGTGGATATAAAGATAATAAGGACATAAGTAGGTAATTATGATAGATATTATTTTGATTTTGGTTGTGTTGTTAGCCATTATAATATTGCATATAAATAATTTAAGAATAGCGGTTATATATTTATCTGTATTTTCTCTTTTTAGTTCGGCTATTTATATTTTTATAGGTGCACCTGATGTTGCTATTGCTGAGGCTGCTATTGGGGTAAGTTTATCTACGGTGTTGTATTTGGTTGCGATTAAAAAATATAGAAGCTTTCGTATTTATTATAATATACAATCTCAAAATGGCGATGGTGAAGATGTACGCTTTAACCGAGAAAGATTAAAAAAGTATATTGATTTGTTCCTAGTGCAAAGAGAAGTTGAATTAGAGATTGTTAATAAAGAGGAAAAATTTGATGATATAGAGAATAGTTATGATTATGACATTATTATATTTCAACATGATGGCTTTATAAAAATATATGGTGAAAAATCAAACTATTTATATGAGAAGCTAATTGAGTATTTAAGCGATAAAGGCTTAGAGGGAGTAATCTGTGAATATTTTGATAGTGGAGAATAAGTATGAAACGCAAAATGGTATTAGCCTTTGTTAGTTGTATATTGATTATTATTACAACTAAATTAACTTTTATTATAGATAGAGTTGATGGTTATGATAGGTTATATAGTTACTACGTTAATAATTTTATAAGTGATACTGGTGCTAAAAATGCTGTAACAGCAATTTATTTAAATTATAGACTTTTTGATACTTTTTTTGAAACTTTATTATTAGTTATTTCTGTTATTGGAATTATATATTTTTCTAGGCATAAAGGAGATTATTAATGTTAGATGTCAAAAATTATAAAAAATTATCAGAGCTTTTTACTCAAACTATGGGAATTGCATATCCTATAATTATACTTTTTGGATTTTATATAATATATAATGGCAGCGATACTCCAGGTGGAGGATTTCAAGGTGGTGCTATCCTTTCTTGTGCTTTTATTGTTCATTACCTTGCTACTGATGATATTGTTGTGAAATTAAAGGTGTTAAATAGAGTCGAAAAGTTTTTATATATACTTATAGTGTTATTTGGTATGTTATTTGTAATTCATATGTACGATGCGGATTCTTTTTTTATGAAAAGGTTTTATTTAGTATGTATGAATGTGTTAATAGGACTTAAAGTTATGTGTGGTCTTACGGTGATATTTTATAGATTCGTATTTTTTGAGAGTAGGTAGCTATGGATATAATTAATTTTGAAACAGTAGGGATTATGCTTTTTTTTATTGGAATTTATGGTCTTGTGTCTATGAGGAATATAATAAAAACTATTATTTCTTTAGGTATAATGCAGTCGGGTATAATTTTGTTTTTTTTAAATATAAATTATGAAAGGGGTAAAAAGCCTCCTGTTTTTCAAGAGGGAATTGTTATGTCAACAAGCAATACAGTTGACCCCGTACCTCAAGCACTGATGATAACAGCTATAATTATTGGTATAGCTGTTACAGCTGTAAGTCTTACTATGTTTATAAGTTTGTATCATAAATATGGAACTACAAATTGGTTAAAAGTTTTAAAAAAGATGGGTAGTGATAGTTAATGTTTCTTATATTATTTATAATGATACCAATATTATTTTCTTTGCTTGGATATTTATTTCATCAAAAAATTATAAGATTATTTTTACTCCTTACAACTTGTTCTGTTTTTGTTATGAGTATTTTTTTATTTTTTTATGTTAGAAATCATGGGGAATATATAGAATATTTAGGTGGATATGCTAATTGGCAAGGGATTAATCTTATAGCGGATGAAGTAAGTGTACTTTTTATTATGCTCACTACATTTTTATTTATGGTGTTATATATTTATAATTATCAAAAAAAGTATATGAATGGACTTTTTTTATTCCTTTTTTTACTTCTTGAAGGGCTTATAAATGGGATATTTTTAGTAGGTGATTTATTTAGTGTATATGCACTAATTGAAGTTTCAACTGTTTGTGTAGCGATACTTATAATGTTTAAAAAGAATAAGCAGTCTATATATGATGGTATGTTATATATGCTTATAAACATAGTTGCAATGAATTTTTATTTATTTGGTGTAGCTTATATATATAAGATTTTTGGAACTCTTAATATGTCGCTTATACATTCTAGTATTCCTTTAGTAAGTAATGTTAAGACACTTGTACTTCCATATGGGCTTCTCATTACCGCTGTAGGTCTTAAAGCGGCTGTAATGCCCCTTTTTAGTTGGCTACCAAAGGCACATGGTACTCCGAGTGCACCATCAGTTGTGTCGGCTGCACTATCGGGACTTTATGTAAAATGTGGACTTTATATGCTTATTAGAATAAATGCCATTTTTAATCCTACAATAGATGTTAGTACCGTTTTTGTACTTCTTGGTTTTATGACTGGTTTTATAGGTTTTATGCTTGCACTTTCGCAAACGGATATTAAGTTGATACTTGCTTATCATACTGTGAGTCAAATTGGATTTATAATATTTGGATTATATATTAATTCTCATTATAGTTATTATGGAGCTATTTATCATATAATTAATCATGCTGTGTTTAAGTCTGCACTTTTCCTTACGGCTGGTATTATTTATGAAGAATATGGCACTAGAAATATAAAGAAAATAAGAGGTGTATTTAAACGAATGCCATATGTATCAATAATAACTATTGTTTCGATTTTTGGAATTACAGGTGCTCCGCTTTTTAATGGGTCAGTATCAAAATATTTAATAGGAAAGGGTGCGGTTGAAGTAGGTATTTATGAAATTGCTTTCTTTATACTAAATATGGGAACGATATTGTCATTTGTTAAGTATTCTAGTATGTTCTTTGGTGAGAGTGAAAAAAAAGCAGAGGTTTCAAAATCTCAAATTATTTCTTTAACTATATTTGGTCTTATAACATTTTTAGGTGGAGTGTTTGGAGAACAAGTTGTTGAGTTTTTATTTGATTTGCCAGTTAAAATAAAGGTGGCAGCGATGGTTAAAAAGTTTATTCTATATTCTATTAATATAGGATTTGGGGTAATAATATATAGATATATTTATCCTAAGATTACATTTTTTAAGAAAATTAGAGAATTTGAAATTTGTTTTAATGAAATAGTGGCATCAATAGTTGTATTTTTTATACTTTTTACGAGCTATGTTTATATGGTATGCTAGCTTAGTTGTCGGGAAATTGATATAAAAATAGCTATAATTGTTTGAAAATGTTTAAATTTTAATGATAAAGATAAATAATTTTGTTTACTATATATAAATAATGTTATAATATAGTTTGAGGATTATATAGTACAATCAAAAAATTAATATATATTTTTTTAGGAGGAGTATTTAATGAGCTACAAATTGTTGGGAAGAGAAAAAAATGAAGTTAAGTTTGAAATGACATTCGGAAAGCAAGAACTTGAGAATTCTATTCAATCTGTTTACAAGAAGAATAGAAGTAAGTTTGCTATTCCTGGATTTAGAAAGGGAAAAGCACCTCGTAAAATGATTGAGGCACAATATGGAGAAGGTGTATTTTTTGAGGATGCTTTAAATGATTTAATAAATGAAACATATCCTAAGTTAGTTACTGAATTAGAATTATATGTTGTTGATAGACCAACATTTGACCTTAAAGAAATGCAAGAGGGCAAAGATATAGTTTTAGAAGGAACTGTAATTGTTGCTCCAGAAGTTGAAATAAACGATTATAAGGGTTTAGAGGTTGAAGATGTAGTTGTAAATGTAACTGATGAAGATGTAGATGCTGAATTACAAAAGAGTAGAGAATTAAATGGTAGACTTATAGTTATAGAAGATAGAGCTGTTGAAGATGGAGATACAACTATTATTGACTTTAAAGGTAGCATTGATGGAGAAGAATTTGAAGGTGGCTCTGGAGAGGACTTTAATTTAGTTATTGGTTCTGGAAAGTTTATTCCAGGATATGAAGAGCAATTAATAGGTAAAAATGCTGGCGAAGAAGTAGAAGTTAAAGTTACATTCCCAGAAGATTACCATGCTAGTGAATTAGCTGGTAAAGAAGCTATATTTATGACTACTATAAAAGAGATTAAAACTATGGAACTTCCAGAGTTAGATGATGAATTTGCAAAAGATACATCAGAGTTTGATACATTAGATGAGTTAAAGACTGATATTAGAGCGAATTTAGAAAAATCAGCTAAGGAAAATGTCGTATCTGCAAAGAGAGATAAAGTTGTAGAAGCGGTTATTGAAAAGTTGGAAGCTGATATTCCAGAGATTATGTTTGAAAATGAAATCAATGACATGATAAGAAACTTAGATCATCAGTTACAATATCAAGGTATGAGTTTAGATATGTATCTACAGTTTTCTGGTCAAACACTTGATTCTATGAAAGAGCAAATGAGAGCAGATGCTGAAACTAGAGTTAAAACTGGACTTGCAATTGAAGCTATTGCTAAAAAAGAAAATGTTGAGGTTTTAGAAGATGACGTTGAATCTGAGTTTAAATCAATAGCTGAAAAACAAAATAAATCAGTTGATGAAATTAAAGAAATGTATGGTAATGCGGGAGTAGAGTATATCAAAGATACTTTAAGAGTTAGAAAAACAGTTGATTTATTAGTTGATAATGCGAAATTTGTATCGGTGGAGGAATAGATGTCTTTAGTACCAGTAGTAGTAGAACAAACCAATCGTGGAGAGAGGTCATATGATATTTATTCAAGACTTTTAAAGGATAGAATAATATTTTTAAGTGAAGAGATTAATGATGTAACTGCTAGTTTAGTCGTTGCACAGTTACTTTTCTTAGAAGCTGATGACCCAGATAAAGATATAAGTATATATATAAATAGTCCAGGAGGCTCTGTTACTGCGGGTATGGCTATTTATGATACTATGAATTTTATTAGACCAGATGTTTCAACTATATGTGTTGGAATGGCAGCTAGCATGGGGGCATTTTTGTTGGCTGCGGGAGCTAAGGGTAAGCGATATGCTTTACCAAATTCAGAAATTATGATACATCAACCGCTTGGTGGTGCTAGAGGTCAAGCGACAGATGTTCAAATTCAAGCCGAAAGATTATTAAAAATCAAGGATAAAATGAATGAGCTTTTAAGTAAGAATACAGGGCAAGATATTGACATAATAAAAAGGGACACAGAAAGAGATAATTTTATGACATCTTTAGAAGCTCTTGAATATGGTATAATAGATGTAGTTAAAGAAAAAAGAGATTTGTAGAGAGGTATATTATGCAAGATGAAAGGCAAATTCAATGTTCTTTTTGTTTAAAATTTCAAAATCAGGTTAAAAGGCTTGTGGCTGGCCCAGATGTATATATTTGTGATGAGTGTATAAATCTTTGCCAAGAGATTATTCATGAAGAAGGAATTGGAGAATTTAATATTGATTTTACTGATGTTCCAAAGCCTAAAGATATTGTAAAGGTTCTTGATGAATACGTTATAGGTCAAGATAGAGCTAAGAAATCTTTAGCTGTTGCGGTTTATAATCACTATAAAAGAATTTCTAGTGATGTTTCAGAAGAAGATGTTGAACTGCAAAAAAGTAATATTATGTTAATCGGACCTACAGGCTCTGGAAAAACTTTGCTAGCTAAAACATTAGCTAATGTTTTGCATGTACCTTTTGCTATAGCTGATGCAACTACATTAACAGAAGCAGGTTATGTTGGTGAAGATGTTGAAAATATATTATTAAAACTTATTCAAGCTGCTGATTATGATATTGAGAGTGCTCAACGTGGAATCATTTATATTGATGAAATGGATAAAATAACTAGAAAATCGGAAAACACATCAATAACTAGGGATGTTAGTGGTGAGGGAGTTCAGCAAGCCCTATTAAAAATATTAGAAGGAACGATTGCATCTGTTCCGCCACAAGGTGGAAGAAAGCATCCGCACAGAGAGTTTTTACAGATAGATACGTCTAACATTTTATTTATTTGTGGTGGAGCTTTTGAAGGCTTAGATAAAATAATTTTAGATAGAACTCAGAAAAAGCAACTTGGTTTTACAGCCGATATTCAGAGTAAATCAAACGCTAGAGATTCTAAGATTTTAAGAGGTGTTCAGTCAAAGGATTTATTAAAATTTGGTCTTATTCCAGAGTTAATAGGTCGTGTTCCGGTTATGGAAGCGCTTGATGAATTAGATGAAGATGCATTACTTCAAATTTTATTAGAACCTAAAAATTCACTTGTTAAGCAATATAAAAAATTATTCCAAATGGATGGAGTGGAGCTTGAATTTGAATTAGAGGCTCTTAAAAAAATTGCACATATGGCATATGAAAGAGAAACTGGTGCGAGAGGATTAAGAAGTATTATGGAAGCTATCATGGTTGATATTATGTATGAAATTCCATCTCGTGAAGATATTAAGCGATGTGTTATTACTAAAGAGACAGTTGAAGGAGAGCATGTTCCAAAATTAATATATAGAGATAATATCAAAATAGTCGAAAGTGCATAGAGTTCGTAATAAGATATGAGTGCAAACGACACAATATAAAGCTTCTTGTGAAAATTTATTTTCACAAGAAGTTTTTATATTGTGTCGTTTATAAGAGTAGCAAAACGATGAGTAAATCAGAGTGAAACGAAGATTTACGAATTCGGTGCACTCATATC
>PDWI01005504.1_pt1 | contig 28725 bp, 19 predicted proteins | sample 1430891 | NCBI WGS metagenome assembly PDWI01 (sample SAMN01162508, study PRJNA174530) | Oral metagenome, whole genome shotgun sequencing project. | biome: Marine environment; feature: Marine mammal; material: Swab sample of the gingival sulcus; isolation source: swab sample of gingival sulcus... | reverse complement strand
ATCTGGGTGGCGCCTCCAAATGCGCCGTTAGCTCAGCTGGATAGAGTGTCTGACTACGAATCAGAAGGTCAGGAGTTCGAATCTCTTACGGCGCGCCATAAAATTTTTTAATAATGATTATAGGTTCTATAGTTTGAAATTATTATGTTTCACTACTTGGAGCCTATTTTTCTTTTTTGTATATTTATACTAATCTCAAATAAGAATGTTTGTTTAATTATAGCAGTTTAAATATCCCTCAAAAGACTGGATAAAAAATTCTATCTATATCGTTCAAATTTTTATAATTCTAAAAATTTCTAAACTCGCTACGCTCGAACAGCAGAAATTTTTAACGAATTATTAAAAAATTTTCACATCATAGATTACAAATTTGTTATATGTCTTTTGAGGTCTTATTTAAACTGATATACTAGCAAATTAATTTGAGAATAGTATTACAACCAAGAAACAGATGGTAGATACGTTGGGTTATAGGACAAAATGTGTTGATAAAAACCTCTGTGAATATTGAAAAAACTATAGTTGTAGCGGTTTGCTCATTTATATTATAAGGGAAGAAGGTATCTGTGTTTTTATTAATATAATAATATGGAAATTTTTCATCACCAACATTAAAAATTATACAACCTAAAAAATTTAATGTGGCAGTTTTTATTTATCAATACGCACTTATAATTAGTTGAGAATACTTATTGCTTAACCAATGAGAGGGAAAAGTAATGAAGAAATTCAAAGAGAGAGGATTTGATTTCAGTGGCATAGGTGAAGTATGGAAATGTTTAAGTGATATAGGTTAAGATATTTTATTGAATGTGGTATATATACTTGATGACTAAAGAACCTTTTATGTTCAAGTAATAAGTTTACATTTAAATAATTTAATTTTTCTGATACAATAAAAAATATTAGTTTTAATAAAATTTTAGATGACTTTTAAAATATATAGATAATTTTAAAATAAATGGGGATAAAAGCATAGAGTATTTTGTAGACTTGTATGGATAGAGTTTGTCAAATGAGAAATGTATAAGGTAGAATTTTAAGAATATGTGCGAACTTTAGGAGTAATTTGTACAATATAGAAAAATATGGAAAAACAAACATATATTAATGAATAATTTGGGGTAATTCTTTAGAAAAATAAATCTTTTTCCTTACTAATTAACTGAATTTAAGGAGGATAATCATGAATGAAAGAGAAGTAGAAAATTTTTTAGAAGGCATACTTCATAACAAAGGGTGGAACGATAGCGTTGGAAATCCAAATAGAAATGTATATAGACAATCACCTAGAACAAAGGAAGAAGTAGAAGAATTAAGAGATAAAAGTGGGAATATAACTTTTCCAGATTATATATTGTATGAATCGAATAAAGTAAAAAGACCAATAGCAATTATAGAAGTTAAAAAACCTAAGTATAAAAGATTAATAGACGCTAGAGAACAAGGAATGAGTTATGCAAAAAAACTTAATGCAGAATTTCTTTTTCTTTTCAATAAAAATACTTGTAAAGCTATACATGTACCAACAGATAGATACTTAATCAAGGAAGGTGAAGAAGTTAGTGAAATATTATCGTTAGAGGAATTGTTAAGTTTTAATGAAAATATTTTAGAAGCTAAAAAAGCAACTATACAAACGAAACAAGATCTTATTTTAATTTTTAATAGGGTGAATAATAAATTAAGAGAAGCTGGTATAACAGTAGGCATACAACGATTTACAGAATTTTCCAATTTATTGTTTCTTAAATTAGTTTCAGAGCTTAATGATGAAATGGATTATCAATTATCTAGTAAAGTTCTTTGGGATAATTTTAAAAAAATGAAGGGTGCATCATTGTTAGCATATATTAATGATACAGTAATCCCTAATTTAAATGAAGAATTTAGATCTACTCAAAAAGAAGAAGGATTATTTACGAAATTAAAAATTAGAGATACATTAATTTTAGAACAAATAATAAAAATTATAGATTCATTAACTCTTAAGAATGTTGATACAGATATAAAGGGTGATGCGTTTGAATACTTTATCCAAAAATATAATCAAAGAAATAATGATTTAGGGGAATACTTTACTCCTAGACATATTGTAAAGTTTTTAGTTGATGTGCTAGACCCTCAAATGTATGAAACAATCTATGATCCATTTTGTGGTACAGGTGGGATGATTATTACAGCATTTCAATACATTTACAATCAAATGAATAGTAAGGGCATGATGACAGATAAAATTCTAAAGCATTTAAGGACAGAAACTCTTTATGGTTCAGAATTGTCTGAAACTGCAAAGATTGCTAAGATGAATATGATTCTTACAGGAGATGGGCATAGTAATATAAAGCAACAAGATACATTTATTAATCCTGTTAATAATAAATATGATGTTGTTATTACAAATATACCATTTAATTTAGATGTAAATGAAAAACAAAAGGAGCCTTATTTATTAGATATAAATAGCGGGAATGCTTCTGCTATTCAGCATGTTCTCATGTCCTTAAGGGAAGATAGTTCTGTTGCAAGAGCATCAATTATAGTTCCTGAGGGTGTTTTAACTACAGAAACATATGTACTTTTACGTGAAGAATTAGTGAAGGGGAGATGGCTAGATGGCATTATTTCTTTACCACCAAATGTTTTTTTACCTTATACAGAAGCCAAAACAAGCATATTGATGATTTCGGGTAAAGCAGTTACTAAAAATGACGATATTTATTTTTATAGAGTTAAGAATGATGGCTATACTCTTACTACAAGAAGGCGACCTATTAGAGGGATAAGTGATTTAGATGAATTTATTTCAATTAGTCAGCAATTAAACAATACTGATAATTTAAATGTCTTAGTATCAGAAAATTTTAAAATTGTTAATAGACAAGATATTTTAAATAACGAAAATAAGTCTTTGCAGTCAGTTCATTATCATGATGAGAATAAAGCGGGATATATAAGATTAAAAGAAATTACAAAGAGAGTTAGAGTAAAAAACACTTTACAGTATCCAACTGCAACCATAAATAACACTTCTTTTTGGGGAGTTGATTTAGGTGCAGATTATTGGGGAAAGAATTTTATTTCAGTTACATCAGATAGTAATGTTAATTATAGTGTTTTGTCGCCAAAAGAAATTTGTTTTAATCCATCGAGAGTAAATGTTGGGTCTTTTGGAATAAATATGTTTGATAACAAGGTTTCTGTTTCAAGTGCTTATCCTGTTTATAAAGTTACTAGCAAAGATTTTCTTCCTGAGTATATATATTTACAAATGATGCACAACACTGAGGTAAAAGAAGATATTATCACTAGATGTTTTGGTACTGTAAGACAAAGTTTAGGTGTGGATGACTTTGGTAAAATTCAGATACCTAAAAAAGATATTGATGAGCAAAAAATAATAGTTCAATCAATTGTTAGTAAATATAATAATATTCAAAACCTAAAGAATGAATTTTCAGATTTAATAGAACAAGAGTTTCAAAGTCTATAAAAATTTAAACATTATTGTAATATAAGAATAATAAAATATGGGTTTAAAATAATTTATTTAAAACTATACTACTTGATTAGTTTTGATATTGTTTTAAAGTTTGAGTTTTTTGTATCTCCTAGAAGTTCAAATAGCACCGTTTCAACTGGGAGGATATTTGCACCCATATGCAATAGAGTGTGAAAAATTTGCGTTTTATGTTTTTCTTGTCTGGACGATATAGCATCCGATACCATAAACACTTCAGTTCCTTTGTGAAGTAAATCTTTTGCCGTTTGATATACGCATATATGTGCTTCGATGCCCGAAATTATAAATTGGTTTTTTCCAGAGCTTATCAATTTATCAAATATATCATTATGTTCTCTATATAATGAGAATGTATCTTTTTCTAGTAAATTTTCATTTGTAACAAATTCTGATAAGGGGCTGACTGTATGACCAAGTCCTTTAGGGTATTGTTCAGAAATAATTGTTGGTATTCCTAAGTTTTTTATTCCAGTTAGTAGAATGTGATTGTTTTTTATAAGTTCTTCTGGCGATGACATTACTGGCAATAATTTTTCTTGTATATCTATCATTAAGAAAATTGCTTTATTTGGGTTTAATTTATCGTTTAACATATTTTCTCCAATCTGTTTATATAGTTTTTATTACAAGTTAATCTAAAAGCTAGCAGTAATATTATTATTATGAATTTGGATAATATATTTATCCTGCTATTATTTAGTTCTAAATTCATATTTTTAGTGTTTTGTTTTTTGTAACAACTCTATTTTAATTCATTTCTCGTAATGTTTTATATACATATTTATTTTACTTTGTTTAGACATTGTAATTTATAGAAAAGTCCGAAATTAGAATTTATATACTATTTTATATTGTATGAAATAGTATTTTACAGTGTGTAGTTTAATTATCAATATTTGACACATTGCTTAATATATTTACATCAAGTTTATTGTAAGGGATTTCAATATTAGCAGAATCTAATTCTTTTTTAATTAATTCATGTAAGTCAAAGTAAACATCCCAGTAATTTTCTGTTTTAACCCAAGCCCTTACTGTATAATCAAGAGAGCTAGCATTTAAAGCACCTAATCTTACAGTTGGAGCTGGATCGGATAATATTAAATCGTGATTTTTCATCACTGATAGAATAATATCTTTTGTCATATCGATAGGTGCATCGTATGAAACACCTATTACAAGGTCAACACGACGTGATTTTTTCTTGCTAAAATTTATTATGGCAGCATTTGCCAGTATTCCATTTGGAAGTGATATCACTTTATTATCCACGGTTAGTATTGATGTATAAACTATTCCGATTTCTTCAACAGTTCCAGCATCTGAACCTGTACTAATATAATCCCCCACTTTAAATGGCCTAAATATTAAGATTAACACTCCTCCTGCAAAGTTTGATAGTGAACCTTGAAAAGCCAGACCGATTGCAAATGATATAGCACCAAGTATTGTTACAAATGATGTTACCGCTATGCCAGCTACTGTCGCAGCAGAAAGTATTACCAGTACTTTAAGTGCAATATTTATGAATTGCCCCACAAATGTTCTTAAAGAAGGATCTACATTTCTTTTAGTCATATGTATCTTAGTTAATTTATTGATATGGTTGGAAATGATAAATCCAATTATTATAATAACTATGGCACCGAGTAGCCTTGTCGCTAAAGAAATCAGTAATGCTGTGCTAAAATTATTAGTTAAATTATTTATATTCATAGATATGCCCTTTCAATTAAAATTGTTAGAAGAGATGTTTATTAGCTTATGTACTTTAAACTATTATATATTAAATTAATCTATATAATCTATATTTTCTTTTAATTAATAATAATTTAATTTGTTTATTAAATTGCAATAGTCAATGCATAAATTTTTAGATAGCATTATTAAATTTTTGTAATATGTTGAATTACCATGTTTATATTATTTACTATATGTCTTTTGAGGTCTTATTTAAACTGATATGCTAGCAAATTAATTTGAGAATTGTATTGATTTTGTTAATTATTGGTTTTAGCAGTTTTGTATAATATTAAATATGGAGAATAAATGATATTTAAGATATAGATATTAAGTTTATTTAAAAAAATACAATATTCAGTAATAAATTTATAAATATTTGATATACTATCTATAATAGATAGAAGTGTAGTATGGAATAGTAGGAAATAATATGTTTTACTATATTTTTAAAAGATGTATTCAACTTGTGATTATATTAATTGGAATTTCGTTTTTAACCTTTAGTCTTACTTTCTTTTTACCCTCTGATCCAGTTACAATGCAATATGTATCTGCGGGACTTCAAGCTGATAAAGATGTTATAGAGAAGCAAAAAGAGGAACTTGGTTTAAATGATCCTTTTTTGAAACAATATATTAGATGGTTTAATAATATTATTCATGGTGATTTTGGACAGTCTATTAGATTTGGTATGCCAGTTAAACAAAAGTTGCTTATACATATTCCAAATACGATTAAATTAGCAGGGTTTTCAATATTACTTACAATGCTAATATCTATACCTTTTGGAATATTATCAGCTATATATCAAAATAAGTGGATTGATTATTCTATAAGATTTATATCATTTATAGGTGTATCTATGCCTGGATTTTGGTTAGGAATGTTGCTTATATACTATTTTTCAGTAAAGAATAAAATACTACCGACTATGGGTATGGATGGGTTTAAAAATATCATTTTACCATCTATAACTCTTTCTGTATGGTTTATAGCAATTTATATAAGACGTGTAAGAATTTCTGTTTTGGAGCAGATGAACAATGATTATGTAATAGGCTTATTATCAAAGGGAATTGGAAGATGGAAAATTTTAATATATCATATTCTTCCAAATGCATTGCTTCCCATTATTACTGGATTTGGGATGTCAATAGGGACGATGATGGGTGGAACTATTGTAATAGAAACTATTTTTGAATGGCAAGGTGTAGGTAGAGTGGCAATGGATGCAATTACAAACAGGGATTATGCACTAATACAAGGATATGTTTTGTGGATGGCATTTATATTTGTTATTGTGAATTTATTGGTGGATATATCTTATCATTTTCTGAATCCAAAAATTAGATTAGGTGTTAAATGAGTAATTATTTGAATAATATTAAAAAAAATAAATTGTTTGTATGGGTGCTTTTTTTTGCAATAATGATGTTGATTTTAGTTTTTTTTGGTAGATATTTCGCACCAAATGATCCTTATAAATTACATTATGAAAATGTTCTTGAACCCTCTAGCTATAAATTTCCAATGGGAACAGATCAAATGGGGCGATGCGTATTTTCTAGAATATTATGGGGTGGTAGAGATTCACTTATAACTGTTTTTATAATAGTTTTTATAACTTCGATATTTGGAACATTTGTTGGAATTGCTTCAGCCATTATTGGTGGTAGATTTGATAGTATAATTATGAGAGTTATTGATATGCTTTTAGCATTTCCTGGTATGATTTTTATTATTGCAATTATAGCTGTTTTGGGAACAGGACATAGAAGTATATTGATATCTATGACGGCACTTGGATGGATGGAATATGCTAGAATTTCTCGTTCTTTAACACTTGAGTTAAAGTATAGTAATTTTATAGCTGAAGCAAAACTTGGAGGAGCAAAATTTAATAAGATAATATTTAAATATATTGTTCCAAATGTCTTTGTGCATATTTTGGTTTTGATGACACAAAAGATAGGTAGTTTACTTTTGACTATTGCTAGTTTATCACTGTTGGGATTAGGTTCTCAGCCACCAACACCTGAATGGGGATATATGTTAAGTGAAGGTAAGCCATTTATGCAACAGGCACCGTGGCTTTTATATTTTCCAGGACTTATGATTTTAATTCAGGTTATTATTTTTAATCTATTAGGCGATGGCCTTAGAGATATATTAGATCCACTACAAACTATGGGAAGTGAGAAAGGAAGGCTTTTTATATGAAAAAGTTGAGAGTTTTAGGAGTTTTAATGTTGAGTTTTTTATTGGTATTTGGAATTGTTGCTTGTAGTAGCAATGATACAGAACCTAAGCAGGAAAACACACAGGAATCTACAAATACTGAGAATGTTGCAACAGAAACTGAGGAAGCTCCTGTACCAGAAGGACCAAAGGAAATTGTAGTAGCGGGTTCTTGGTTGGGTTCTGATGCGGATCCAGCTAATGGTTGGAATGGTTGGTCTCTTATGAGAACAGCCAGTGGTGAAAATTTAGCAACTTTAAATGAAAATATGGAGTTGGTGCCACAACTTGCTGATTCATGGGAAGTTGTTGATGACTTAACGTGGAAATTTCATATTAGGCAAGGTGTAAAATTTTCAAATGGTAAAGATTTGACTCCAGAGGCTGTTAAAAAGTCTCTTGAGAGAGTTATATCAAAAGATGATAGAGCTGCAGCAAATGCTAAAATGGAGAGCATTACTGTAGATGGTGAATATGTTGTGTTTAAAACAACAGAGCCTTATGGTTCTCTTGCAAATAACTTAACAGAACCATTATTTATAATTATAGATACAGATATGGATGATGAAATTATTGCGAAAACACCTGTAACAACGGCACCATATAAAATTACTGAGTATAATCCTAAGGTTGATATGAAACTTGTGGCAAATGAATATTATTGGGGAGATAAGCCAGCGCTTGATGGATTTATATTTAAAATGATAAAAGATGATGCAACTAGAACTTTAGCAATGCAATCGGGTGAAATCCAAGTTGCACAAAGATTAGATGGGGTTAGTATTAAAACTTTACAAGATACAGGCAATTTTGACATTAAAGAAGTACCATCACTTAGAGTAAATTATTTAGGATTTAATCATGAAAATGAAATCTTAAAAGATATTAATGTAAGAAAAGCAATTTCTAGTGCTATAAATAGAGAAAGTATTGCTAAATTATTAAATTCAGTACCAGTTGGAGCTATATTCCCACCATCTGCTGGATATGGATATGATCAATTAGATTTAGAAAAATATGATTTTGAATTAGCTAAAAAATTATTAGCTGACAGTGGCTATGCTGATAATGATGGTGATGGCTATGTTGAAAAAAATGGTAAAAAATTGAGTTTTGTTCTTCCTATAAGTTCTAAATCAAGTTCACTTGCTGAAATAATTCAAGCTCAATTAAAAGAAGTTGGTATTGAATTAAAGATAGAACTTAAAGAGAATGCTTATGAATTGTTAGGAGAAGGAAAATTTGACATTTTCTTAACAAACTATGTAACTGCTACAACTGGTGATTCTAAGCGGTTTTTAGAGCAAAATTATTCTACAAATGGTACTGATAATTTTGGACATTATAGCAATCCTAAATTTGATGCTATTGTTGAGGAATTAGTTTCTGAATTTGATACTGAAAAAAGAGTTGAGTTAAGTATTAAGGCACAGCAGATTGTAAATGATGATGTTGCGAATGTGTTTATTATAAGTCCTAAGAGTAATGTTGTGTCAGCTAAAAATATTACGGGAACAACTGTATCGCCTATAGATTATTATTTTATGACTGGTAATGTTGGAGTTGAATAGATTATATAAGAAGTGCTAATTATAAAAGGAGTTTATGTTGGAAAATATGCCATTACTGTCTATAAAGAATTTAAGTATTGGATATTCTGACGATAAAATGGTAGTTGATGATGTTTCTTTTGATGTTTTCAAGGGAGACATCATCACTATTGTAGGTCAGAGTGGAAGTGGAAAGAGTACTCTTATACATTCTATATTAGGATTACTTAATGTTAATGCCAAAATATATAAAGGCAGTATATTATACGAAAATTATAATTTGCATAATATGACTTCTAAAATGCGTCAATTGGTTAGCGGTGAGCAAATTTCTATGATATTTCAAAATAGTGAAAGTCATATGGATCCTATTAAAAAGATAAAAACTCAATTTGATGAATTTTTAAATGCACATATCAAATTAAAAAAAGATAAAATTTTAGAATTAGAGCTTGATGCATTTAATATGGTGGGCTTTAAAGATCCAATGAGAGTTCTTTATAGTTATCCATTTGAATTAAGTGGTGGGATGCAACAACGTGTAGCACTTGCAATGGCAATTGTGCTAAAACCTAAACTTATTTTAGCAGATGAGCCTACAAGCGCCCTTGATGTAACATTACAAAGGGAAATAATTGGGGAAATTATAGATTTATCGAGAAATACTGGCACTTCTGTCTTGCTTGTAACTCACAATATGGGGGTTGCTGCATATATGTCAGATAAAATCGCAGTTATGAATAATGGTAAAATAATAGAATTTGGAACAAGAAATCAGATTATAAAAGATCCAACTCATTGTTATACTAAAGAGTTATTAAATGCTGTTCCAACACTTAAACAGAATAAGATGGAAGATGAATGGATATGATGGAATATGCTAAAGATAAATTATTGGAAGTACAGAATTTATCGAAAGAATATAATGTAAACAACAAGTCTGTAAAGGCACTTGATAATATAAATTTTGAATTGATTAGAGGAGAATCGCTTGGCATAGTTGGAGAAAGTGGGAGTGGAAAATCTACTCTTGCAAAGATTATCGCACAAATTGAAAAGCCATCATTTGGTCATGTTATTTTTGATAATATAAATATTTTTAACTCTGATAAAAAAAAGAAATATGAGATTATTAAAAATATTCAAATGGTCTTTCAAAATCCTGCATCTGCTATTAGTCCTAAAATGAGAATAGGCGAATTTTTAACTGAAGCAATGATTAATTATGGACTTATAGACAAAGAAAAAAGGAAAAAAGAGGCTATTAAACTTCTAACTATGGTGGAATTATCTGAGGATTATATAGGTAAGTTTCCAAATGAATTAAGTGGTGGACAATTACAAAGAATTGTTCTAGCACGTGCAATATCTGTTAAGCCTAAAATAGTTATATTTGATGAGGCAACTTCTGCTTTAGATGTTTTGGTTAGAAAAAATATACTTAAATTGCTTGTGAAGATAAAAAAAGAATTAGATGTAAGTTATATTTTTATAGGTCATGATTTAGCTGTGGTTAGACTTATTACAAATAGAATTATTGTAATGAATGAGGGGAAAATAGTTGAGATATTATCAAGCGAGAATTTTGCTTGTAATGCTAAAAATCAATATACAAAATCTTTAATAAATTCTGTTTTAACAGTAGATGATATAAAATAATAATAAACTTTTAAAGTGTTTTTTATAGTTATATAATTTTAATAAATTAATATGATTAAACTGTGGTGATGATAAATTGATTTTTATGGTGATGGTATGAAGAATAGTAAGATTGCTATATTGGTAATTATAGTATTTTTGATTGGGATTTTATCTATTGTTGCATATCATTTAAATCAAAAATCAAAATTAGTTAAATTGGCATCATCTGTAATATGGGTTTCTGATAATGGAGTTCAAAAATATATAGTCAATGATAGTGCATTGCTAGAAGATTTGTATATTCCGCTGATTGCACTAGAGGATTTAAGTATATTTGTTGATTATGATAAAGATGAGGATATTGTCATTTTGTCCGATGGATATACTCTCCAATCAATTGATATTAATAATGCTAAAACCGATGAAATTATAAGTTATGAAAATGAATTATTTATTAGATTTGATAGTTTAGATAAAAAATTTAATTTACAAGCTGACTATGATAAAAAATCTGGTATGGTATTTGTAAAAAATTTAGACCAAAAATTTTATGCTACTGCAATTAAACGTTCTACATATTTAAAAACGAATAGTGAAAGTGATAATATTAGAAAAATTAAAAGCAATGAAATGGTTGTTATATTATCCATTGATAATGACTATGCAAATGTCATTACGGGTACTTACGAATATGGCAAGATTGCTCTAAATTCTTTAAATAAAAATGTAAATGATGAATTTATTAGTTTTTATGATAAAAATGACAGGGCGTTTTCATTAGAAGAAAATTCATATAAGAATAGAAGCGGCTTGATTGATGGGAAAATTTTCTTAATATGGGATATTCCGAAAAAAAAAGAAGATTTATTTATTAGTAATAAGGAAAATATTACTGTTGTTGTATCTAAAACTGCCTATAAATTGGGAAATGATAAAGGCAAGTTAAGCGGTAGCACTAAAAATTCTCATATTGAGCATATAAGAGAACATGGATATTTGTGTTGGCCTATTATTACAAATGATTTTAATCCTGATATGACTCATGTATTTTTAAATAGTGCTAAATCTAGGAAAAGATTTATTGATAATATTGAAAAAGAATGGAATGTTCGTGGTTATGATGGGGTAAATATAGATTTTGAAAATATATTTAAAAAGGATAAAAATAAGTTTACTCAATTTATGGCAGAATTGGGAGCTATGTGTAAAAAAAATAATATAATCTTATCAGTTGATGTTACTGTCATGGGTGGAAGTGATAATTGGTCTAAATGCTATGATAGAAAATCACTTGGAAAAATTGTCGATTATATGGCTGTGATGACATATGATGAGCATTGGTCTACAAGTCCGATAAGTGGTTCAGTTTCATCTTATAACTGGGCAAAAAAAAATATGATTAGGATAAAAAAGGATGTTCCAAATCATAAACTTTTATTGGGGATTCCTTATTATATGAGGGTTTGGAGTGAAGTTCCATCTAAAGTTAGTACCATGATGGACAATACATCTAAAGTTTTAACTATGAAACATATGGATTCATATATACAGAAGAATAATCTTAATTTAATATGGGATGATGATTTAAAACAGTATTATTCTGCTATAATTAAGGATAATGTGCTAATACGTGTTTGGTTTGAAGAGGAGAAATCTATTGCTCAAAAAGTTAGTTTGGTAAAGGAATTGGATTTAAAAGGGGTTGCTATTTGGCAAATAAAGGAGATTAAGAAATGGAAGTAAATATTAAATATATGATTAGATATTTGATTTGTTTCATAATTGGAATAAGCCTGATAATTTATGGAATTATTGAAATTGTTAGTTCTAAATACGCTCAGCCTCCACTTAGCGACAAACAGATTATACAAAGAGCTAAAGATTTAGGGATGGTGGAACTAAAAGATGTACTGATTTCAGATAAGGAAGATTTAGATAATCAAGATTCAAACAAAGTAGCTGATTGATTATTAAATAAATAACAATAAAATAATATAAAAAATTATTGTCGCCTAGAGAATTTGCTCTATGTGGCTAATTTCATCTTGCAATTTGCTAAAGATGACAAATGATAAATAAAATGATATAATGCTGAAATTGGATATTATTTATAAAAATAGTGGATATATATGATTATCTGTTATTAAAAAATAGTATTGTTTTAAAATAAATTTTGCAATAGTTAGTTTGAAGATGTAAGAAAAAGGTGGTAAGATGGATTCAAAAATGATTAGAAGTTTAGTTTTTACAGCTGTTCTTGCAGCAGTATATGCAGTGGCTACAATTGTTTTAGCCCCTATTAGTTATGGAATGGTACAGTTTAGATTGTCAGAAATATTGGTATTGTTAGCTTTTATAAATAGAAAAACTATACCAGGACTTGTACTTGGGTGTTTATTGGCAAATTTATATTCTCAACTTGGTATGATGGATGTAATCTTTGGAACTTTGGCTACTTATATTAGTGTTATGATAATGTCTCGTATTAGCAATATATGGGTTTCGTCTATAATACCATCTATTGTCAATGGAGTTGTAATAGGAATTTTATTAAATGTAGTAGCTGATTTTCCATTATTTTTATCTATGGCAAGCGTTGTGGCTGGAGAATTTGTAGTAGTTACAATTATTGGTGTGCCACTGGTTAAAACAGTTTTATTAAAAAATGAGTCATTGATGTCAACTTTTAGATTATGATATCATGAGGAAAAATAATTGGTTGTATTTAATATTTAATTAAGTTATTAATATTGTATTGCATGAAGGAAGATGATTTAAGATGGTTAATTCGTCTTTAGAAGCTACAATATAAAGTCAGTTGAGTTTAAATAAGTTTATAGACGATATAATTATATTTTTAGCATGAGAATATGTGTAATTGATTCACTTCGTGAAAATATTGACAAACATAGTTTTATATAGTAGTATTTAAGTGGTAGTTGTTATCTGATTTCATTGTGATTTTAGATATTTAATTAAATAAACTCTTCAGGGCAGGGTGAGATTCCCGACCGGCGGTTATAGTCCGCGAGCCTTATGGCTGATTCGGTGAAATTCCGAAACCGACAGTATAGTCTGGATGGAAGAAGATGTGCTTTTCATGTTAATGTATCCCTGAAATTATTTTCGGGGATTTTTATTTTGTGAGTAGCCCATTTGGAGAGTGTTGACAAATGGAGGATTGATATGAGTTATTCAATGTCTGTAAAATCAATGGTTAAAATTTCAATGTTGGGTGTGTTGGCGTTTATAGTGATGCTTATAGAAATGCCATTGCCATTTTTTCCACCTTTCTTAAAACTGGATATGAGTGATTTGGTGGCACTCGTAACTGCGTTTAGCATGGGGCCGATGGCTGCAATATTGGTTGTTCTTATCAAAAATATTATACATCTTTTAAGGACATCAACTGGTGGAGTTGGAGAATTTGCAAATTTTGTAATAGGTGTAGCATTTGTACTTCCAGCTGGTCTTATATATTATAAAAATAAGAACAAGAGAAATGCAATTCTAGGTCTTATAGCTGGAACCATTACTATGGCTTTGATTGGAGCTTTAGCAAACTATTATATATTGATTCCTTTTTATAGTAATTTTATGCCTATTGATGCTATTATAGGTATGGCTCGTGCAGCTAATCCGCTTATTGTAAGCGTTAAAACATATGTGCTTTATGCGGTAATTCCATTTAATCTGATTAAGGGCGTTATAGTTAGCATAGTTACTCTTGTGATTTATAAAAAAATATCGCCATTACTTCATACAATGTAGATAAAAGTCAATAATATTGGGAAATATTGGTTGTTTTATTTATAAATATACTGACTATAAAGATACTGATTAAAATCGCTCACTTAGTGGGTGATTTTATATTAATCTCAAATAAGAATGTTTACCTAGTTATACCAGTTTAAATCTCCCACAAAAGACTGGATAAAAATTTCTATCTATATCGTTCAAATTTTTAATAATTCTAAAAATTTCTAAACTCATTACATTCGGACAGCAGAAATTTTTAACGAATTATTAAAAAATTTTCACATCATAGATGACGAATTTTTTATATGTCTTTGAGGTATTATTTAAACTGTTATACTAGCAAATTAATTTGAGATTAGTATTAATGCATTTTTTGTTGTTGAGTGGTTTTATAGTAAACTAGAAAAGTGATGGAAATTTAAAAGTTATGGAGATTTATATGAATAATATGTTTAAAAATGATGATAAATTAAAAATATTGCCCATTCCTAAACTTCATCATACCATCAATCGCTATAAAGAGTGGATTAAACCGCTTTTAGATGATGATGAGTATGAAGAATTTTTAATTGTAGCGAGTGAATTTTGTGGAGTGGATTTAAAAAATGTTAATTTAAATAACTATGACAAAGAATATGGTTATGCCAAGGGGTATAATGGAAAATTTGAAATAGATTACCATAATTCGATAGGTATGAAACTTCATAAAATGCTAGTGGATAAATATTTCTGTGATAATGATAGCTGGCTTATATCTCTTTGGAATGATATGTATCTAAATAGTAGGGACTCGATAGCCATTAATCTAAATTATTATATGGTGATGAAAAACAATAAATTTAAGGATTGCTTGACACATACTCAAATTTTAGCACTGTGTATGGTTTATATGGCAAATATGTATTTTCAAATTCTTGATAAAAGCCTTAATCCAGATGTGGAGAAAGATAGTCCTTTGTCGATGTTTCAGTATAAATACGTATTTGGCGGTATGAGGATTCCGAATAATGAGCGGGATAAGAGCTTTGTGCATGAAGATATAGCTCAAATATGTGAAATGAAAAAGCATTGTCATATTATTTTTTATTATAATAGTGAGATGTACTATGTTGAAGTTGCAGATGAAAAGGGAAATATATATAATCCTCAAGTAATCAGTAGTGCTTTGGAGCAAATTATAAAGGAAGGTGGACAAAATATTGATAGAAATTTATTAAATGATAAATCTAATAATGTAAAAGAATCTAATAAGGCAAAAGAATTATATGATATAGGGATATTAACAACTGCAAATAGAGATAAAGCGTCGGATTTATATAAAAAAATATTAAATTTTGATAAGGATAATGAAGATAATTTTCATAGACTTAAAACTGCGATTGCGATTTTTTGTTTAGATAATGATTTTGTATTTTCAGATATTACAGAAGAATTTTTATGTGGGGATTTTAGCGATAAATATTTTAATAATAAATATATTGTAAATGGCGCAAATAGATATTTTGATAAACCAACTCAAATTATATTAACAAAGAATAAAGAACTTGGTATTTTATCGGAACATTCGCATACTGATGGTAGCTTATATAAGAGAATTATGCGGGGACTTTATGATTATATGTACTGTATTGGGGAGCATATTTTAAGTAGTATGAGTAAATGCGATAAAAACCAAGCATTAGATAATGATAAATTTCTGTTGATTGATGATGAATTAGTAAATATTATTAAAACTTATATTAAATATGATTTTTCTTCATATTGCAAACCGCTTTATTATAATAAAATATTTTGGAAGTTAGATGCTTATATTAATAATGAACTAAAAAAATTATATGATGAATTTATAAGCAGAAAAAATGATATATATACTAGGGTGTTTGTGTTTGATGAATTTGGTAAAAATGCGATAAAAGAGCTTAACACTAGTCCAGATGCATTTTTCCATATGGCACTTCAAATGGCACAATATAGGACATTTGGTAAATTTAGAAGTACATATGAATCCGTTGCTATGAGGGATTATAAAAATGGTAGAACAGAATGCAATCGTCCTACAACAATTTCTGCAAAAAAATTTGTTGAAGATTTTGTGAAACTAGATAATGATAATGGTTTCGTACGAAATAATGATAATTATGCATTTGAAAATAAAAATAATGATAATGTGTACGAATTAAAACGACTATTAATAAATGCGTTAAATGAACACTCTGATAAGATTAAAATATTAAAATCTGGGGCGGGTATTGAAAGACATTTATTTGGATTGCAACAAATGAATAAAAGATATGTAAATGATGCAAGTGCTGATAAATTCTTTGATAGTACGGCATATAAAAAATTAAAATATGATTTTTTAGCGACTAGTAATTTCGGTGGGGAGCATATTAAGGCATTTGGATTTGGTCCAGTGGTGGAAGATGGATATGGCATAGGATATAGTGTAAATGATAATGATATAAATATTACAATATCTTGTAAGATTAAAAATAAGGATATGGCGGTTGAGTTGATGGATAAATTTTATATGGCTCTTAGGGATATACGTAAGTTACTTTTGGTTAAATAGCAATCATTAAATAAAATTATCAAATCTTTCTTAAAAAATGTTGAGAATATCATTTTTTAAAGAAAGATTTTTTTGAGTATTTTTACTTAAGAACAAGGTAACAAAAACAATATTGAAAGGAGCGTGATTATAATATTCTTATACTAATATTAAATAATTGGAGTATAGCAGTTTAAATAATCTTCAATAGACTGGATAAAAAATTCTATCTATATCGTTCAAATTTTTATGATTTTAAAATTTTTTAACTCGCTACGCTCGAACAGAAGAAATTTGTAACGAATTGTTTAAAAAATTTTACTTATATTACATATATTATATACATTGCGAAAAATTTAAGCGTAATTACACCTATTTTGTTCGTAAAACTCAAAATCATTGTACTATATCATATTATTTATGTCAAAAATAAACCATCAAAAATAAAGGCAAAAATAAAACTCAAAAAAGAAATAAAAAAATGCCCTCAAACACTTGAAATTTCAGGGGGGGGGTGATACACTTATTTGTAAGTGTATATTTAGAGTGTTTTTATAAAAAAACAAAGAGAAGTAGGAGTTAATATTAACTATTGTACAAGAGGAGAATTTTATGAGTAAGAAATATTTTTCAAAAAAATTTATTTCTAGTTTCTTAGCTTTGTTAATGTTATTTAGCAGTATTTTTTCTTGGGGGGATTTGTTTAAAACTTTTACATATGCAGATACCAAAAATATGCATGATGTGGATTCGTTTGTAATCTCTCAAAATATAAATGATGCTAATAAAAAAATACAGGTTATGAATCGTTGGAAAAAAGAAGGACTTATAGTTGGAGATGAAAAAGGGAATTTACAACCTCATAAGGAAATAACAAGAGCAGAGTTAATGGCGATTGTAAATAAGACATTTGGGTACACTAAAAAAAGCGAATTAGTTGAAAATTATAAGGATGTAAAAAAAGGCGATTGGTATTATGACATAGTAGCAGTAGCACTTGAAGCGGGTTATGTAAAAGGCGTTTCAAAAGATAAGATGGAACCAAATAGAATAATTACCAATCAAGAAGCTATGGTGATACTTGCCAGTTTAACAGGTGGGTATGATAAGTCTAATTTAGAAGGGCTTGAAAATGCAAAAGATAAAAACTATATACCTGAGTGGTCAAAGCCAGCTATTGCAAAATGTATACGAGATGGATATACAAGCGGAGATAATGGTTATATCAATGCTACACTTGATATGACTAGAGCAGATGCAATATTTATGCTTGATCATAAATTAACTGACACGAGAACTTATGGACTTGCGGGAACATATGATTTAAAAGGTAAGGCAGTAAAAAATATACAAGTAGATGCACAAGATGTAAATATAAAAAATGCAGTGGTTTTAAATGATATTACTGTAAATAAAAGCGTTGGAGAAGGAAACGTAAGCTTTGATAATATAAAAGTAAAAGGAAATGTAAATGTATATGGCGGTGGAGAGAATTCTATTATATTTAATAGCGTAAATGTATATGGTAGCTTAATTATTAAAAAGGATAATGGAAAAGTAAGAATAGTAGCAAGGGGAAATACAAAGACAAAGACCACTGTTTTAAAAAGTGGAGCTATTTTAGTAGAGCAGGCTAACAAATCAGGGGTATTTGAAAAGGTTGAAATTCCTGCGGACATTGTCAAAGGACAAAAAATTCAATTAGTTGGTAATTTTGATACTGTAAATAGCAGTGCAAAAGATATTAACATAGAGGTAGATGGTTCTGTAAAAATACTTGAACTAAAGGAAGATGCAAATGTTAGCGGTAATGGTAAAATAAGCAATCTACGACTAAATAATGGAGCAGAAGTTATAGGCGATAATTCCGATTTAGAGATTGTAAGAACTACAAATACAAAGACGTCAACATCAACAAGTACTAACACTGGTTTTTCAGGTTCAAGTTCAATCTCAAGTTCAGATTCAGACTCAAGTAAGAGTAAAAAGTCAAAAAACAAAATTGTATATTTACAAGCATTAAACTTTAAAGAATCTGCATATGAATTGATGTCAGGACAGTCATTAGCTGGGGAAGTAGAATTTACACCTCAAAATGCGTGTGAATCTCAAAAGGGATTAATTTGGAGTGTAGTTCAACCAGAAAATACTCCAGATAATAATAAAGTTACAGTTGATAATAATGGAGTTATAACTGGTAATGTTGCAAGTACGGCAAGGATTGTTATTAAATCTGAGTCCAATGCAAATATATCAGCACAGGCAGATGTAGTTATAAGAAAAGAAGTTAAAGAATTAAAAATAATTAATCAACCATCAAAGAAGATATATAAAATTGGAGAGCAGTTAGATTTAGCTGGACTAAAAGTTGTAATAGTAAATAAGGATTTAACACGTGATGATTTAGATTTGAGCAGAGTAAAAATAACAGGATTTGATTCAAGCGTAGCTGCTAAAAATAAAGAGATAGTATTATCTAAATATGGCAAAAGCGTTTCATTTAATGTAGATGTAGTAGAACCTACACCACAGGGAAGTCTTTTAAGGGATATAAAACCTTTATCTGATATTAATTTTGAAAATGGAATATCAGCACAAAATATAAAGGCATCACTTCCAACATCAGTTGAAATATCATATGTAACAAGTGGTACTGCAATAGATGTCCAAGACCCTAGTAAGATCAAAAGAGGTAGACTCAATGTACAGTGGTTAGATATACCATCTAGCTATGTTCAAAACAATAAATATGCACAAAACTTTAATGTAACAGGTTCTGCAATACTTGTGAATAATATGACAAATCCACAAAACATATCTACACAGGTTGTTCAAACTGTAAAAGTATTATCTAAGAAATTTTTAGTAAGCATTATTGATTCTACTAATGGAAATGTTATGAATGCACAGAGAGTAGAAGTTAGCAAGAAAGCAGTTATGCCTACAATGGTTCCAAAAGAGGGACATACATTTAGGGGTTATAAAGTAGCAAATGACCCAGCTGCTGCCGATTTTGATTTTGCAAATACTGCCATTTTAAAAGATGAGAATATATATGCGGTATATGAGATTAATCAATACAATGTACTATTTGATTTAAAAAATCCGACGACAAATATAGCAATTAATGTGCCAAATCAGACAGTTGATTATAATAAAAAGGTAGTTAAACCAAGCAGTGTAAATAGTAGTTTAATAAAAGCTGGATATGATTTATACTGGTATACAGATGAAGCTAGAACAGTTCTTTATAATTTTGAGACACCAGTTAAAAATGACTTAACTTTGTATGGGAAGTATATACAGGTAGATCAGCTTGAACAGGCGGCACAAGCACTAACATTTGATGTAATTAAAAAATCTAATAGCGAAGAGTCTAATATCAAGGGAGATTTGAATTTAATTACAGATATGACGCAGTATCCAGCAGTTGGCATAGTTTGGACATCTAGTAATACCGATGTAGTCCTAACAAATGGTACAGTTGTAAGACCAAGTGCGGATGCTAGCGATGTAAATGTAACACTTAGTGCAACATTATCTGAAACTGGAAAAGCGGATGTAACAAAGACGTTTAATGTAATTGTTAAACAGATGGATGAAAATTATGTAGACCCAAGATTTGCACAAGGGTATCCTAAGTTACAACTTGTAAATGAAGGTCAAGATGATGAGAGATTTGAATTACACATCAAACTAAAAGATGGAGTGGCAACGGTTTCTAACCCACTTGAAGTATTTGTTGTTGCAGATATGTATAGAGATGATGTAATTCTTATAGACCCTAATGATGTAGTGCTTGGTATTGAAGAGGCAGGTGATGACTACGCTGCTCCACAGTATTATGTAAAGATAGAAGATGATAATGTTAATAAAATTGTAGTAACAGAACAGACTATAAGAAACGTAAATGACTTTATGTTTGTTATAAGAGATGGACAAAACTTATCACAGGCAGTAACTGATTTAACATTTACTGTGCAAAATGCAAATGAACTGGATGAGCAAGGACCGGAACTTTACAATTGCTCGAATGGTGAACAAGATGAGTATGCTTTTGTAAACGATAATCGAGACAAAATATTTATATATTATGATGAAGTGCTTGATAAGACATCGGTTCCTGAGCCAAGTGATTTTACGCTTACACCTGATGGAACAGTTACAAATGTTAATATAGGTGATTATGATGAGGGCGGTGCAAGTTATGTAGAATTATCTGTTAGTGGTTATAATTCTGTTGCAGAACATCAGCTTGCTTATACAGTAGGAAAGAACCCTATAAGAGATATGATTACACCTACGCCAAATAATGCCGAGGATTTTAATGTTACAGTAAATATTAATGAAGTTAGGTATGGAGAAGTTACTCTATCTCACTTAAAAAATAAAATTTTCCTTATTTTATATGGTTCTGGGTGGGCTTATCCTAGTGTAGATGAAATGTGGGACGATATACAAATTGATTTGGTTTCAGGAACAAATAATTTGTTAAATAAGGATATGAATTTAGAAGCATGGAATGAAAATAGTAAGCAGTATATTATAGAGTTAGGTCAGAACTTAGAAAATACTGATTTTACTATAATGGCTAAAGATATTCCAAATGAATTAGCAATAGATGGTGATTCGGTTACATTACCAGAGTTTGTTTCTGATAATACTAATACTAGAGTGGCTGAAGAATTAGAATTTTCTAATAATGCAAGGTATAGTTCGAATAATAAACAAATTGTCATAGTTCCTCAAAAGGGAATTGTATCTGATTCGTTTATTTCGGGGGTTTATTTTGAAATAATTATTGATGGGAACCATTATAAATTATCTGCTGGTGATGCCCACGCTCATTATGATAATGGGGCTAGTGTTGTAACCATAGAACAAGATTCTGAGAGTACGGGAAATTCGTATTTTGAAGGATTTATACTTCCTAAGTTAGATGAAGCATTTGCTAGTGGTAAAACCGTTCAGTTACTTTATAAACCTAGTTTATTTACAAATACAGTTGGGGATGATTCTGTAATTTATGATATTTGTAGTGATGAACTGATTCCTAGAACAGAGAGTCTAACATTTGATGTGGTTAAGATAGATTAGAAAAATAGCTATTGAATGTGTGTGCTATGACGAACTAATCACAGAAATAGAGTGTTGAAAGACTAGAGAAAAGTAAGAAATTAAGTAAACCAAAGTAAAAATAAAACTGTCGCATTAAGGAAAAAACTTAATGTGGCAGTTTTTGTTTGTTGATAATAATATATAAAAATAACATAATATTATTTTTAAAAAATTTTCACATCATAGATGACGAATTTTTTATATGTCTTTTAAAGTCTTATTTAAACTGATATACTACTAAATTAATTTGAGATTAGTATAAAAACACTTTATAAAGGTGTTTTTTGCTATTTTTCAAAATATTTTTTGAGAATAGGGCTAGGAATCAAGGAATTTCACGAGTGCAGTGTACTCTAAGTACATAAACGAGTGAAATATCCGCAGATGACGACGCCATAACTCAAAAGAACGAGATAAAAGGTTGACAATATATATTGGGGGATATATAATGACCTTGTACTACATATTGCGTTTATTCACAAAAGTTATCCACAATATGTTGAAAATGGCTTCAAGGCTACTATTGGTCTGATATATATTTGTTTTATAGGAGTGTAAATTATTTATGTGTATAGGAGGAATTATGAAAGTTCGGAAAAGAGATGGCAGAGTTGTTGATTATGAAAAAGAAAAAATTGTGGTTGCCATTGAAAAGGCAATGCATTCTCCACAGGGGAAATTTGTACCTAAACAGGCATTGACAGTTGCAAATAAGATTACGGCTTCTCTTAAAGATTCGGGTAAAGAAGTTGTTTCAATATTCAAGATAGAAGATGATGTGTATTATTCTCTTATTGATTGCGATAATGCTCAAACGGCTAAGGCGTATGAAAGTTACAAATCAGTTCAAGCTTATAAGCGTCGTGTAAATACAACTGATATTGATATACTATCGCTTATTGAGCAGTCGAATGACGAGCTTATGGATGAAAATTCAAACAAAAATGCTAAAATTGTTTCTACTCAACGTGATTTAATAGCTGGAGAAGTGTCTAAAGATATTTCTAAGAGAAAACTAATGCCATCTGATGTGCTTGAAGCACATGAAAGTGGTGCTATACATATGCATGATTTAGATTATTTAATTCAACCTATGTTTAATTGCTGTTTGATAAATTTAGCTGATATGTTAGATAATGGAACTGTAATAAATGGAAAAAAGATTGATAGTCCTAAGTCATTTCAAGTTGCTTGTACAGTTAGCACACAAATTATAGCTCAAGTCGCAAGTGCACAGTATGGTGGACAATCTATCAATGGTGTAGATAGAATACTTGCTCCATATGTTAGAAAGTCTTATGAAAAATATAAGAAACAAATTATAGAAGAACAAATTGAAATTTATGGTATTGAGCCAGATATGGAAAAGGTTGAAGCCATTGCATGGAGAAGAACTAAAAAAGAAGTTAAAGATGGAGTTCAAACAATTCAGTATCAAATTAATACTTTAATGACTACAAATGGTCAATCGCCATTTGTTACATTGTTTATGCATTTTGATCCAAATAGTGAATACGCAAAAGAAGCTGCAATGATAGATGAAGAGATTTTAAAGCAACGTATACAAGGAATTAAAAATGAATCAGGTGTTTATGTAACCCCAGCATTTCCTAAGTTGATTTATGTTTTAGATGAACATAATGTAACAGAGGATTCACCATATTGGTATTTAACTCGTCTTGCTGCAGAATGTACTGCTAAGAGAATGTATCCAGATTATATAAGTGCTAAAAAAATGAAACAGATGTATGAAGGCAATGTATTTGCTCCAATGGGTTGCAGAGCATTTTTGAGTGTTTATAAGGATATGAATGACGAGTATAAATTTGATGGTAGATTTAATCAAGGTGCTGTAACAATCAATTTGCCTCAAGTTGGTATATTGGCTGATGGCGATGAGGAAATGTTTTTTCATATATTAGATAAAAGAATGGAACTTATTAAAAAAGCTCTAATGGTTCGTCATGAAAGATTAAAAGGTGTTAAGAGTGATGTTTCTCCAGTACATTGGCAGTTTGGTGCCATTACGAGGCTTAAACCAGGGGAAACAATTGATAAGTATTTATATGGTGGATATTCAACCCTTACAATAGGATATATAGGAATATATGAGACATCTATGCTAGTTAAAGGTAAATCGCATACTACCGAAGAAGGCAAGGAATTTGCACTTAAAATTATGGATGTATTAAATAAAAAGAAAAATCAGTGGACAACTGAAACAGGTATTCAGTTTGCTGTATATGGAACTCCTGCTGAAAGTCTAACTCATAGATTTGCAACTTTGGATAAGAATAGATTTGGAGAAATTGAGAATGTAACTGATAAGGGTTATTACACAAATAGTTATCATGTTGATGTTAGAGAAAATATTGATGTATTTAGCAAGTTTGCATTTGAACAGTTATTCCAAGAAAAATCAACTGGTGGCATGATTTCATATGTAGAAGTTCCAAATATGATAGATAATATTGATGCTGTAGTGTCTATAGTTCAGTATATTTATGATAATGTAATGTATGGAGAATTTAATACAAAACTTGATTTCTGCCATGAGTGTGGATACCGTGGTGAGATAAAAGTTCAGAATGAAACTGAATGGGAATGTCCAAATTGTCATAATAATGACAAGGCTAAACTCACTGTTATTCGTAGAACTTGTGGGTATTTAGGAGAAAATTTTTGGAATAAAGGTAGAACAAAAGAAATTAATTCAAGGGTAATGCACATTTAATTTATTAATACAGGATTATATATTTAGATGGGAAGCGATGAAATGATAAATTATGCACAGTTAAGGACTTTAGATATAGCAAATGGTGAAGGAATCAGGGTATCTTTGTTTGTAAGTGGTTGTACGCATAATTGCAAAGGTTGCTTTAATAAAGAATATCAGTCATTTAGTTATGGAAAACCAATGAATTTTGATTTGGTGTCAGATATTATAGATTTGATAGGACAAAGACAATATAAAGGGCTTACATTACTTGGAGGTGAGCCCTTCCAAAACTTGGAGCTAGTTAAATATCTTATGCCAATAAGGGAATTTATCGATAATTATAATAAATCCTTTACTCCAGATTCTGCTCAAAGAAAAAATATTTGGGCATATTCTGGATATACATATGAACAAATTTTATCTCATGAAGGTAGACGTTCTTTATTAGCATTAACTGATGTTTTGGTTGATGGATTATTTATTGAGAAAAAGAAAGATTTAAGGCTTAAATTTAGAGGTAGCTCTAATCAGAGAGTAATAGATGTTAAAAGATCTCTAGCTAGTTCAAATATAATTACATATTATAATGATAAATTAGTGGATAGAAAAGAATTTGAGCCTAATTATGGTTCTGGGTATAGAAATGATTTTAAAGACGGGGTTGAGTATGATAATAAGATAGAAAATGTTAAATATGTTAAGAAAGTCGAATTTGTTCAATTATAATAATTTCAAATTTTGAAGGAAGATTGATTCATCATATAGTAACAAATTAAATCGTAATTTAGTTTATATTATCAATAAATTTTTATTAATAGTTATAGGAAGTAAATTTTAAAAATTAATAGCATAAAAATATATTAAACTCTAAGGGCAACTATGCTTTAAGGAGTTTATTTTTGGGTATAAAAACTCAATAGTGGGAGGAATTATTATATGCCAATTCAAACAGTTTCATATATAGCAGCTTTTGTGGCTGGTGTAGTTTCATTTTTTTCACCTTGCATCTTGCCGATGATACCTGTTTACATAATGTTTATGACGGGAGTTTCATTAGAAGAGGAAGTTAGCGGAAATAGAAAAAAAGCCTTTATTAGAACATTATTTTTTGTAGTGGGATTTACCATATTATTTATGATAATGGGGAGTTCAATTACATTTATAGGCTCTATGTTTCAGCAACATAGAGAAATACTAGTAAAAATATCGGGTATTTTAATAATTATTTTCGGTTTGGTTTTAATGGGTGGATTTAAAATACCATTTCCTAATATTTCTGTGAGAATGCCTAAGGCAGTATCGGGTAATTTATCCGCAATGCTTATGGGAATGGCTTTTGTGGTGGCTTGGACCCCATGTTTTGGTGGCATCCTTGCGGGTATATTAGCTTTAGCGGGGACTTCACAGACGTGGCTTCAAGGCATGATTTTATTAGGCGTATATTCATTAGGAATGGGAGTTCCATTTTTATTAACAGCATTATTTATAAATGAGTTTAGTCGACTTATTCAAAAAATGGAAAAGGTAGTACCTATTATGCTAAAAGTTTTTGGTACTTTAATGGTTTTATTTGGGGTTTTAATTTTCTTTGATAAATTAACGGCTATAATGGCTATGTTTTAGCTATTTTAAGTGAATATATGATTAATGGAGGGATATATGAGAAATAAATATAAGTATTTATTTGTGTTAGCTTTAATTGTTATAAGTTCTATGGTTTTATTTGGGTGTCAAGGTCAGAAAATAGGAGTCGAAATTAGTGAAAGTGCCGATAATTCTGAGAATACAAGTTCTACAGATGATAATTCGTCAAAAAATGATAATGATGGTGTAAATGATGAGGCAATAGGTGCTTTGATAAAAGATGAAAAAATACCTTCGTATCAGTTTCAATTTTTAGATGGTAGTTCTGCAAATATAGATGATTATGAAGGAAATGTAGTTATATTGACATTTTTTACGACATGGTGTAGCTATTGTCAAAAGGAAATACCAAGTTTAGAAAAATTGGCAAATGAAATTGAGGATTTAACCATTATTGGTATAGATGTTCAAGAAAATCCTGAGGATGTAGCTAAATTTGTAGAAGATATGGGAATAACATTCCCAATTTATTGTGATAAAGATGGAAAATTAAAAGAAAAATTCTTTATAAATGGATTTCCTAGTTCGGCATTTATCAGCTCAGATGGGTTATATATGGGGCTTATACCTGGTTATGTACAAGAAGAAAATTTGTTAAAGGCTATTAATTTTGCTAGAGACTACAAACCAGAAAGCAAAACCGAGTAAATATATATTTTAGAAAATATAGTTTAAATTCATTGGATTAAAAAGTAATAATAGTTATTTTTTTACTGTAGCATTTATTTAAAGTTTAAATATTGCTATGTTTTAAGATAACTATTTTTTATTGAGTCTAATAAGTTCTATATATAGATCTCCATCATTTAAATATATTTCTGCACTATCAACCATTACCCCTATAAGGGTTAGTTCAGAATCATTATCTACTTCGCCCACAAGTTGCCAATAATATTCTTCTATTTCGTATTGTCTTTGAACATTAAAACATTCAATCATTTCATCAATTTCTTTTTGACTAAAATGTGTATCATGATCTACAATTGAAATGATTGTTTTATCATCAAGTCTGTTTATTTTCAATTCAACTAAGCCTGAACCTTCTTTTAAAAGTATAGTGGTCATTTCATCAATTATTTTACATATTTTTTTTGTTTCATGTTTCATTTAATTACTCCTTTTTTAAAGAATCGATTATAGGGATTAAAACCCCCGCTACTACACCACCTGAAAAACCATTGTTATATAGATTTATACCACCATGGAGAATGCCAATATTAAAAACTACTACTAGGTGAATTATACCTGAAATCACACCCCAAAAAACACCAAAATTTCCAGCTATTGGGGCGATGGTTGTTGAAAATAATATAGCTAACATAACAGATGTGCTATGCAAATCCAGTCCAAGAATTAAAGACATAATAATAACACCTACGACTGGAGGAAAGCAATTTTTAATATGTTTTCCAAATGCTGAAAAACCAACTATTGTAAATAGACCCGAAATAATGGGACCATTAAAAGTTGCACCAGATATAATAACTATAAAACTAAATATTATACCCATTAATCCCATATTAAAGAAAGTGGTTCCATATCCAACTAAAAAAGTAAAATCTGTTGCAGTTCTACCTGAGTATTCAAATAAAGTTTTATAATTATAAACACTTTTTCTATTTATATAAATACCAATTAAAATCAAATATATAAATAAAATAAGTATTAGAGTTTTTATATGAAGATCATATTGTTTATAAATTATACTAACTTGTTCAATATCTAAGTTAAAAGCTCTGAAAAAACTAGTAATAACTGTTCCTATAACACCAGCAGTAAAGCCTATATTGTAAAGATTGTATCCTTCATGAAATTTTAACATTTGAGATGACAGTGGAGTCATAATAAAACCGATAAATATTCCAAGTCCGACACCGAGTATTACATTCCAAGGTTTTGGTAATATATCAGCGAAGATAAGTTGACTAATAATAGGTGATAATCCAGTTGAAAACATTATTATTACAATAATTTTTTTAAAGTTTTTTGATTGTATTTTTGCATATATATATCCTCCCATGTAAATAGGGATTATATTGATAATGTTTTTTCCGAAAAATGAAAATCCAATCATGGTCATAAAAGCTGCTATTATAAGACCATTTACTTTCATTTTGTATTTGTGAACAAGATATATATTAAAAAAACCTATTAAAGCAGCATTTATAAATGATGCTCCTATGCCACCAACTTCAAAAAAATCTGTAATTAATAATGCAGGAGATGAAAGAATATT
>PDWI01003545.1_pt1 | contig 28731 bp, 21 predicted proteins | sample 1430891 | NCBI WGS metagenome assembly PDWI01 (sample SAMN01162508, study PRJNA174530) | Oral metagenome, whole genome shotgun sequencing project. | biome: Marine environment; feature: Marine mammal; material: Swab sample of the gingival sulcus; isolation source: swab sample of gingival sulcus... | reverse complement strand
GGTAATCAGCGCGGAAAAATGTGTCAGCTGCGGGGTCTGCGTCAGAACCTGCCCCAAATCGATCATTGAAATTCAATCACTCAAGGCACGGGTTTTTGTTCCCTGCTCGACTACCGCGCCGGGCAAAGAGGTACGCGGGGTCTGCAAGATCGGCTGTATCAGCTGCAAGATGTGCGTCAAGGCATGCCCTGCCGATGCTGTCACCTACGAAAACGACAAGATCGTCATTGACCATCAGGCCTGCATTGCCTATGGCCCGTCCTGTGAGGAGGCATGTGTTACAAAATGTCCACGTGATATTTTCAAACAGTATCATCCCCAAAATACTGCTGTGGTAAGCTGAGAGTAACACTGGCAGATGGTAACAGGACATCTGGATAAATTTTACAGAATAGATTGATATTATGAAAAAGCAAATACCTGGCATAGACGTCCACCGCAGAACCTTTCTTAAACTTTCCGGTCTGCTGGGAGTAAGTGTTATGAGTGCGGGACTGACGACTATCCCGACCACCGCCGATGGTTTCCTCTTTAGCAAAAAAGACCATCTGGTAACCGCAACACGCACAGCGATGGGTACCTTTGTAGCCATTACCATATTGCACCCGTCCAAAGATCAGGCACAGCAGGCCATCCATCTGGCCTTTGACGAGATTACCCAGCTTGAGAATATCCTCACCCATCATAAAGCAAACGCACCCCTTGGTATCTTCAACAAAACAGGTGTCCTGGAGCATGCGCCGCTTGAAATCCAGGGATTACTGGCCAGGGCAGCCTACTATAACCAGATCTCTGGCGGTGCCTTTGATATAACGATCAAACCTGTAATCGATCTGTATAGAGAAAAATGCAACAATAACGAAACACCATCCAGACAAGATATTGAAAAAACCCTTGCCGCTGTCGGCACTGAACATATTCTCGTTCAAGGCAAAACCTTACGGGCAAAACGAGACGGCGTGGCCATTACCCTCGACGGTATCGGCAAGGGATACATTATCGACCGTGCCGCCGCTGTACTGAAACGTAATGGTATCGATAACTTCCTGATCAACGGCGGCGGTGATATCCGCTGCAGCGGCCATGCCGCCAAAAACAAACCGTGGACTATCGCCGTCCAGGATCCCAAAAAGGAAAGACAGTATCCCGAGATCATCTCGTTGAATACTGGGGCAGTAGCCACATCGGGCGGCTATGAAGTATACTACGACCAGGAGAAAATCTTCCATCATATCATAGATCCCGGAACAGGCAGCTCACCACATCACGCCCGCAGTGTGACAGTAACAGCTGCCACCGTTATGGATGCAGACGCACTGTCGACCACAATCTTTGTAATGGGTGCAAGGAAGGGTCAGCAGATGCTCGCCGCCCACCCGGGCTCCCGGTTTCTGCTTGTTGACAAGGCCGGTCGTCTGCATAGATCTCCCGGCTGGCAAACCTAATATCGATTATCGACCCAAAGTACGGGAACAGAGACGACCTGAACTGCAATTGTCCCCAGATTGTCTCACATGACAGCTTACAACCAAATACTATCAAAACAGCAAATCAAACACGACAACGACACAGACGCCAAATGAAATAACGCACCATCTTGGCAACCTTGATTCTGGACAGACTTCTAACCGGCGGCTTCGGAGATTTTTATCTCAGCCATGAAGGTGGTGAGATCCCGATTGGCAGGAAAAAGAAAAATTTATTTCCCCAGACAGAACTGTTCGAAGATAATATCAAGGACATCCTCGGTGGTTGTTTCACCGACAATGTCATCGAGCTGATCCAGACAGCCCTGAAGATCAACAGCGATGAGATCGGCAGCAAGCCCCGCGTGTAAACCAGTAAGCAGGTGCTGGGCAGCTTCCTTTGCCCGCACCAGACTGTGCTTATGCCGAAGGTTTGGCGCACACCCCTCCTCCTGCCATTGTTCCTTACCGCCGCTTACTTCGGCAAAGAGCCTATGTTTCAGCTCATCAATTCCCTGCTGCTCTTTTGCCGAGATCGGCAGTACCGGAATGGATTGAGGGAAATCCGCAGAGGAAACTACTGCCGAGTCAGGGACGAGATCCATCTTATTTGCTAGAATCAGCACCTTTTTATGGGAAACTGTAGCAAAGAGTTCCCTATCCGCCGCTTCAAGCTCGGCTGAACCATCCACCATGAAAAAAACGATATCCGCCTTGTTAATAAGCTGTCTGGCCCGCTTGATACCAAGTTCTTCAACCATATCAGTGCCTTTACGAATACCCGCAGTATCAATAATACGAACAGGCATTCCCAGAACGTCCAGATATTCTTCAATCGAATCACGGGTAGTACCGGGTATTTCCGTAACAAGCGCCCTTTCTTCCTGGAGCAGGGCATTTAACAGACTGGATTTTCCTACATTGGGACGGCCAACAATGACAACCGAAACTCCTTCCCTGAAAATACGCCCCTCGTCAGCGCATTCAAGCAATCCGGTAATCGGGGTAAGGACATCCTCCTCGAGTGTCTGCAAAAATGACTCTGTATCTATGATCTCAATATCTTCATCAGGAAAATCGATGGCCACTTCAATCCGTGCCAGCATACCGGCCAGTGCCATACGAATAGCGTTTACCCGCCTGTACAAGGCGCCGTCAAGCTGTTCCTGAGCAATATCCACGCCTTTTCTGGTCTTCGCTGCCAGAATATCTATAACCGCTTCCGCCCGTGTCAAGTCAATACGACCGTTAAGAAAGGCACGTTTTGTAAACTCGCCAGGCTCGGCCAGATGCACATTACAGGTGAGCAGCAACTCCAGTACATTCTGCAACACCAGATAACTGCCATGACAGTGTATCTCCACAACATCTTCACGGGTGTACGTCCTGGGTGACTGCATATAGACTGCCATCACCTCATCCAGGATTTTACCATCTGATGGCAGGGTGATCTTGCCATGATACAGGGTATGAGAGGTATAGGAACAACTGGAACTGGTAGGAGAAAAAACCCGTTTGAGTACAGTAAGGGATTCAGGCCCGCTTATCCTGATAATACCAATACCGCCAGCACCGGGCGGTGTCGAGATGGCTGCAATGGTGGTTGCGTTCAGGGATATGCTCTTCAGCATCATTTCAGCAAACGATCAGGAAGAAGCCTTATCTGCCTTGCGACGATTACCAGAGCTCCTTCTTCCCCGGGGAGCCCGTTTTTTACCGCTGCCCTTTCCCGCATTCTTACCAGGCAAATAGATAAGGATCTTTTTGAACAATCCATCACCAACGCTCCTGCTTCTGATATCCTTATCATGTTGCAGACTCATATGGATAACACGTCTCTCTGAAGGGGAAAGTGCTGAAATAATCTCGGTTTTCCCGTCTTTTTTAACCTTTTCTGCCAGATCCAGAGCAAGCGTTTTCAGCTCATCCAGACGTTTTTCCCGATAATTCCCCACATCCACCGTCAGCCGTATTTTTTGCTCAACCTTTCTGGTAACAATTTTCCGTAACAGATATTGCAAGGCATCAAGCGTCTTACCATCCTGGCCGATGAGAATTTCTTTATGCTGCTCGTCAATGTTACAAGTAACCATTGTACCTTTTGCGCTCACTGCAACAGGAGAGGGGCATTTCAAGACCTCCAGCAGTCCCTGCAGCTCTCGTTTAATTGTTTCCAGAGCCTCTTCCGGCAGATTTTCAATGATCTCCGGACTCTCTTCACCTTCCTCGTCCCGGACATCTTGCGTCGCTCCAACAGACTGTGAAGGCTGTCCAGGGTTTGTCTTTTTTGTCTCAGAGGAATCTGATTTTTTTGCCTTTTCAGGATTTGCTTTTCGTTCGCGCTTTTGTTTTTTTCCTGGAGTTGCCGCCTTGATGGCTGAGGCAAATACAGATTTTTCCTCTTCATCTCCTTCAGAGGCCTTGACACTGGCCACGATATGAGCCTTCTTTCGTATGAGGCCAAATATGCCAGTGGAACCAGTTGTAATCACCTCTATTTCAAGCCTTTCCTGTGGTACACCGAGGGATTTACAGGCATTTGTAATAGCATCAGTAACTTCTTTGCCATAAAAATCTTTTTTCTCAATTGTCATCTTGATCTTCCTTTCATTCTCATAACTACAAAAAAACGGTCATCCTTATTTTCCTTTCTGGGCAGCACTTCTATTGATCAGCTGTTGCTGCAGTATGGAAAGCAGATTATTGACAAACCAGTAAAGAACAAGTCCGGAAGCAAAATTAAGGAACATAAAGGTAAACACCACAGGCAACATCATCATAATCCTTGCCTGGGTTGGATCAGCCGTGGTCGGCGACATTTTCTGCTGCAAAAACATTGAAGCCCCCATAAGCAGTGTAAGGACCGGTACACCACCAAGCCAGGGAATATCAAAGCCAATCCAGAGGCGATCAGGGGCTGACAAGTCTGTGATCCATAACATAAACGGGGCATGTCGCAGTTCTATACAGATTAACAATACCTTATAGAGAGCAAAAAATACAGGAATCTGTAAAAGCATAGGCAAACAACCACCCAGAGGATTAACCTTGTAGGTTTTATAAAGGTTCATGACCTCACGATTCATTGTCTGTGGATCATTCTTGTATTTTTCCTTGATTTTGACCATCTTGGGCTGCAATTTCTGCATATTCTTCATTGATTTCAGGCCGCGCTGCGTAATCGGCCAGAAAAGCAGCTTGAATATGATGGTCACCAGGATAATGGCGATACCATAGTTCTTCAGATAGGTATGGAAAAAATTAAGCAAGGCAAGTGTCGGCCGGGCAATAATGGCGAACCAGCCAAAATCTATTGATTCCTCAAGCTTATACCCTATTTTTTTGAGCAGGGAATACTTCTTTGGTCCATAATAGACATGATATCCATAGGAAGTTACCACACCGGGAGCCAGGGTATCAATACCAGCAGCCAGCTGCGTGGCAACAATGGACTCATCTCCATCGGCATAAAAATTTGCCTGCTCCTTGTCTTCCGGAATCAGAGCACACATAAAGTATGTGCTTTCAAAGCCAACCCAGTCAAAAATACCGGGTATTGTTACCGGCCCTTCGCTGAGTTCTTTTGCCTTTACCTGCGTAAGTTCCTCACCACCATAGGCGGCAGCACCCTGAAAAATAAATTTATTGAACGAGTTATTTGACTGAAAGGGTCTGTTGATCTGATGCACGACCGCATTCCCCTGCAGGGTCTGACCAGAACTGTTTGTGACATGTACATCAAGATCGACAAGATAACTATCTTCAGAGAAGGTATAGATTTTTTCAACAGAGATACCGGAAGGTGTCCTGGCCACATAGCGCAGCTCACCCTTACCATCTCTGAAAGCTACCTCATCTGCTGCGACAGTGTAATAGAGGTTTTCCGGGACAATATCACCCCAGGAAAAGGCAAGAGAGCCATGATTTGTTTCGGCTCCGGGAAGCAGCTGTTTGCCCGGTGAACCCTCTTCATTTGTTTCCTTGTATTTCTTCAACACAAAAGATTCAACCGCCCCGCCCGCCTCTGAAAAGACAGCTGTAAAAAGAGGAGTTTCAACAACAGTTTTTTTGGCTTCTCTGTCTCCAGCAACCGGTGCAAAGCCCTCTGTTTTTACCGGAGCAAAAGAGCTTGTGTCATTAGCAGCGGGAGCTGTTTCTTCTGCAGATGCGGTTTTTTCAGTCTCTCCGCCTGCTGTTACCTCCACCTGTTGGTTTGTCGTCTGCTGTTCACCTTCTTTGGGTCCAAAACCAACGAATAAGTATTGATAGCCGACGAGAATGAGGAATGATATAATAATTGCAAGAAAGGCTCTATAGTTATCCATGTGGGTATTTTATCCGGGGAAATAGTAATTAATGGTTAATTGATCATAGGTTCGTCTATTTTTCTCAAGGTACAGGATCATACCCACCCTGACAAAACGGATGACATCTGAGAATGCGTTTTATGGCAAAAAACATTCCTTTGACAAGGCCATGTTTCTCAATGGATTGCAGGGCATAACTCGAACAGGAGGGCACAAAACGGCAGCAGGGTGGTAAGAGAGGAGACACGATATACTTATACAAGGAGATTAGACGCATAACACCGCGCTGTAACAGATACGATACTTTATTGTTTTCCACCATAAATTCATCCATTTGCAAAGGAAAAAAGAGAAACAGCCTCTGAAACCTCCCTGGTTGTAGAAAGTGGAAAGCCAGGTTTTACAGCAAACACGATATCCGCTCCTGTCGGATATATACGACGATTCAACCGGAACGATTCTCGTATAATACGTTTTATACGGTTTCTTCGGACAGCGCCTCTGATCTTTCGATGAACACTGATTCCCAGTCTGTTGTACCCGCAGCAATTGTCTGTAAATACCAGACAGAACCCATCGCCATATACACGACTTCCCTGAGAGTATACGTGGTCGAACTCACGGGTTGTTCGAAGTAGACTGGATTTTGGAAGCGCGTATTGCTGCAAAAGGATCAGGCCGACAGTCTCTTTCGTCCTTTCGCTCTGCGAGCGCTGAGAATTGCGCGACCGGCCCGTGTACTCATACGAACTCTAAAACCATGGGCACGTTTACGCTTGAGATTACTTGGCTGAAATGTTCTTTTACTCATTTGCTACACCTTTTAGCTAATTCGTTATCAAACGACTATTATTCTTCACATTGACCCAACGAAAAAAGGACATATGCATTTTTTCGTTTTTCCCTTGGTCATATCCCGGGCAGAGATCCCGCCGGGACAACAAACTGAAAACTAAGTATTATAAACATAGACCAGGGGAGGTGTCAATCAAATTCAGATCATTCTCCTTTCATTTACTTGCATTTCCATCACTGCCGTGCTAGTATCGACCAGATATCTATAATATTTTACGGTAACTATTTTACATTCCCCTTATATTTGCACCCCTTATGCACGTACCTCGTTCAATCACCTACGATGATATAGACTGGAATCTGCTCTGGAAAAACAGCAGAGCCAGAAAATCATGGACTTCGAAAGGTGCAGAAGACTGGAATAAAAAGGCTCGCTCATTTTCAGCAAGGGTAATGGACTCCCCCTATGTAAACCTGCTTTTAGCACAAATTCCGGTAAAGGAACATCACACAGTACTTGATATCGGCTGCGGGCCAGGCACCCTTGCCCTGCCGCTTGCCAGGAAAGCCTCGCATGTAACAGCTCTCGATTATTCCGAGAAAATGATAGAAATTCTGCAGCACCATATTTCAGAAAAGGCATATACCAACATCACGCCACACCTGTGCTCCTGGGAAGATGACTGGGAAAGACAGGGTATACAGCCTGCTGATATCGCCATTGCCTCACGTTCGATGAGCGTGGACAATCTCAGTGGTGCCATTGATAAAATCAACAGCTTTGCCCAAAAATACGTTTTTCTCGCTGACCGGATCAACCCCAGTCCCTATGATCCGGATGCTTTTGCTGCCATTGGCCGTACATTTAATTCAGGGCCTGATTATATTTATACCCTGAATATGCTCTACAGCAAAAACATTCATGCCAACATCACTGTTATAGAACTGGACAGAGAAGTTTTCTATCCTGATCTGCATCAGATACTGGATACGTACAGATGGATGTTTAAAGATCTGACAGCAGAAGAAGAAAAGAAACTGGAAAACTATATAGTATCATATACCACGCCCTCCTCCACAAATGAGGGATATATTTTTCATCACAACCATCCACCCAAATGGGCTGTTATCTGGTGGCGTATCGGACAATAACCCTGGATAACCTCTTGTTTGCATTATTAATCGAGATATGGATACATACGATATTGTAGTTGTTGGAGCAGGACATGCCGGCTGTGAAGCAGCACTTGCCGGTGCCAGACTGGGAGCGAAAACCCTGGTAACGGTTATCAATGTGGACACCATTGGTGCCATGTCCTGCAATCCTGCCATCGGAGGACTCGCCAAGGGGCATCTGGTACGGGAAATAGATGCCCTGGGCGGAGAAATGGCAAAAAATATTGATGCAACCTCAATTCAATTCAGGAAGCTTAATACCAGCAAGGGTTCTGCTGTCAGATCCTCAAGGGCCCAGGCGGACAGGCTGCTGTATCGGCTTCGTATGAAGCAGGTGATGGAAGAACAGGAAAATCTCACCATCATGCAAACTGTGGTCGACTCGATCATGGTCGAAGATGGTGAGGTTACCGGCGTGATCACATCGCTTGATCAGAAAATTCGGGCCCGGACAGTGGTGGTGACCACTGGCACCTTTCTCAACGGTTTAATTCACGTTGGCATGAAAAACTTTCCCGCCGGGCGTCTTGGAGATGTACCCTCGCTGAGTCTGGCACAATGGTTCAAAAAGGCAGGGTTCAGGATGGGCCGGATGAAAACGGGGACAGTACCTCGTATCGATGCACAGTCGATAGATTACAGCACATTAGAGCCTCAGTACAGTGATGATCCACCTGCCCACTTTTCTTTCGCCTCTTCTGGCGGATATACCCTTGAACAACGTCCATGCCATATTACATATACCAATGAAAAAACGCATGAAATCATCAGGAAGGGTATCGACCAGTCACCCCTGTTCTCAGGTATTATAGAAGGCGTTGGTGCCAGATACTGTCCTTCCATTGAAGACAAGGTCATGCGCTTTCCTGAAAAGACAAGGCATCAGATTTTTCTCGAGCCGGAAGGTTTGGATACGATTGAGGTCTATCCAAATGGCGTTCCCACCTCACTGCCATATCACACGCAGGAAGCCATGCTGAAAAGCATCCAGGGCCTGGAAAATGTACGTATTATCCGCCCGGGCTATGCGATAGAATACGATTATGTTGATCCACTGGAACTTAAACCATCGCTGGCCACAAAACGTATTAAAGGGCTCTATCTTGCCGGCCAGATCAATGGCACATCGGGCTATGAAGAAGCTGCTGCCCAGGGACTTATGGCTGCTGTAAATGCGACAAGATACATAGATGGTAATGCTCCTGTTATTCTGGACAGGTCCCAGGCATATACTGGCGTGCTGATTGACGATCTGGTCACCAGAGGTACGAAAGAGCCCTATCGACTGTTTACATCACGGGCCGAATATCGTCTGCTTCTTCGCGAAGATAACGCAGATACACGGTTGTGCAGGATTGGCAGAGAGATTGGCCTGCTGCCGGAAGAACGCTATCAGCAGTTCGTCAGAAAACAGCAGAAAATAGAAGCTGGTGTCGCCTTGCTTGAAAACACCTCTGTCAGGCCTGTTGCCCAAGTAGTGGCAGCACTGCAAGAAATGGGCAGCGCAGGATTAAAACATAAATCCTCGCTTGCTGATATTTTAAGAAGGCCTGAAATCACACTTGCCCATCTTGCCAGTCTGCCGATTGAAAGTTCCACAACAGAGAAGATAAAAGAACTTACCACCTCTCCTGTACGGGACGAGATCCAGCTGCAGATCAAATTCAGCGGTTATATTAAACGGCAAAATGAACAGGTTGAACGCTTCCAGAAACTCGAGGCCCTGGAAATACCTGAAGATATAGATTATCGCTCCATGTCCGGACTGTCCACCGAGGTTGTGGAAAAACTTACCGCTGTACGGCCACGTTCATTAGGCCAGGCATCGAGGATATCAGGTATTACCCCAGCGGCAATTTCCATTTTGCAGGTGCATTTGCGCAGACGTTAGGGATTGTTAGAAAAAAGTTATATTGTAAGGAACGTACCATGACATTTCCAGCCATTGACCCTGTACTCCTCTCACTCGGCCCCTTGCAGATACGCTGGTACGGGCTCATGTATGTCATCGGGTTCTGCGCGTCCTACGTTCTGGTGCAAAGGCAAATCAACAGACACCATCTCACATCACTGGCAGCCCAGTTTGACAACCTGAACTTTTTACTGATACTCAGTGTTATTATTGGCGGCAGACTTGGATACGTGCTCTTTTACAATTTTTCTTATTTCATGCACCATCCAGCAGAAATTTTTGCCACCTGGCATGGTGGCATGTCATTTCACGGAGCCTGTATTTTACTGATTATCAATGGTTTTCTCTTTTGCAAGATCAAGAAGATTGATTTCTGGACTACCGCTGACTGTTACATTGTAACAATTCCGGCAGGCCTCTTCTTTGGAAGACTTGGAAATTTCATAAATGGCGAACTCTATGGCCGCATAACAGAGCTGCCAGTTGGCATCATATTTCCGGCAGGAGGCCCTCTACCCAGACACCCGTCACAGCTTTATGAGGCCTTGCTGGAAGGAATTGTTCTTTTCTGCATACTGTGGATTTTTCGTAACAAACCATATGAAAAAAACACATCTTTTCCCCATGGAAGTATGCTCTGTCTTTTTCTCATCTGTTATGGAGTATTCCGATTCTTCGTCGAGTTTTTCCGGGAACCGGACGTTCAGGTGGGTTACATAGCCTCGTTCTTTACCCTGGGCCAATTCCTCTGCACGATAATGGTGGGCACAGGAATCATTCTCTATTATTTTCTTCAGAAGAGAGAAGCCGCACACAGTCACTGACCTTTGTAGGCATACCATAAAACTCTTGTTGAAGATGTGAACGTCACACCTCTTCAGAACGGTGGAAAAACATTCTGGGCCGGAGATAACGACACATGAAAAAGCCGGCTCATACAGGCTGCCTTGATTCCACCACATCATTTGTGACACTAACAATCACATGACCAGACATCCTCTCCATAATTATTTAGAATTATTTAATCTTTTTAGCCAAACCAAACATGAAAGAAAGTGATCTTTATGCTTGACTTTCTCTGGAATAAAGCGTTTTTTACAGACAGTATAAATGAATAAGTATTCATTTTGACGTTGAACAGAGAGACAGGAGAAAATTACGATGAAACAAGTAACACGCAACACTTGCCTGCCTGGAGACTTTCTCAATAATTTCAAGCATCAACACCCATCATTTCCGGTCAGGTAAAATCAGGAAAATGCAAGTGGACCAACCTCTTCCCTGAACAGGCAAGGTCAGCATACTGAATGCATTCGTTTTCTTTTACTTTTCCCCAAGGTGACTACATGATACTGAAAGTCTTCCCATTTCTCAGATGGTTTCGGGATTATGATACAGGCAAATTCAAGATTGATCTCATTGCAGGTATTACAGTTGCACTTGTCCTGATTCCACAATCAATGGCATATGCACAGCTCGCAGGCTTACCCGCCTATTACGGTCTCTATGCAGCATTTCTACCTCCGATGGTGGCAGCCCTTTTTGGTTCAAGCCGTCAGCTTGCAACCGGCCCCGTAGCCGTTGTTTCACTCATGTCCGCCGCGTCACTGGAACCACTTGCCACTGCTGGCTCCACTGAATTCATAGCATACTCCATCACGCTGGCTCTCACTGTCGGTATCTTTCAGTTCCTGCTCGGAGTCCTCCGCCTGGGACTGGTGGTCAATTTTCTTTCCCATCCCGTGGTCAATGGTTTTACAAATGCTGCCGCAATTATCATTGCCAGCTCCCAGTTTTCCAAATTTTTCGGGGTCTATGTAGACAAGGCACCACATCATTATCAGACGCTGATACGAGTGGCACAAGCCGCTCTTGATTATACACATGTTCCGACCCTTATTTACGGAATAGCAGCTGTAGCAATAATGGTTGGCTTACGGAAACTCAACCCACGTATCCCTAATGTACTTGTTGCCGTTGTCATTACCACCCTGGTTTCCTATCTTACAGGCTTCAATAAGGATATCTATATCGATATTTCAAAGATAAACCTGCCTGGTTTCACTGAGGATATTCAGGAATTCAACGCCACCCTCGCTGTAGTGGAAAATCTTGGTAAAAAAAGGGCGCAAGTCGGGCTGGCCATTGATGAAGAGAAAAAAAACCTGCACGACCATCATAAAAGCGTACGGCTCATAGAACTGGAAAATGAAGTAGCATTGTTCAACTTCCATATTGATACAGCAAAATTTCACACCCAGAATGCTCGTGAAAAACTACGCCTGATAAAGCTTGAAGGTGTGGAAAAAGATGGAAGCTATACATTCTATCCCAAAGGGCAGGTGCCTGCCGGCTTGACAGGTGATGGCAGAACCTGGCGGGTATCCGTTGGCAACAAGATCCTTGCTCCTGACAATCTCAAACTGATCGGAGGTGGTGCCATTGTCGGAGAAATCCCGAAAGGCCTGCCAAAGTTCACCATTCCCGAACTGACGCCGAAACTGTTTTTTAAATTGTTACCAACAGCCGTTATCATTTCGCTGCTGGGTTTTATGGAAGCCATTGCCATTGCCAAGGCCATGGCAGCTCAAACCGGGCAGAAACTGGACCCGAACCAGGAACTCATCGGTCAGGGACTTGCCAATATACTGGGATCGGCAGGCTCTTCCTACGCGGTTTCCGGTTCTTTCTCCCGTTCAGCGGTAAACCTTCAGGCTGGCGCGTTAACCGGGATATCCTCGGTAATAACATCAATAATGGTGGTGATTACCCTCCTCTTTTTTACCCCGTTACTTTACCATCTTCCCCAGGCAGTTCTCGCTGCTGTTATTATGATGGCGGTTATTGGTCTTGTTAATGTCAAGGGTTTTATTCATGCCTGGAAAGCACAATGGTACGATGGAGCCATCTCCATACTCTGCTTCACGGTCACCCTCTATTTTGCACCGCATCTGGACAAGGGAATTATTATCGGAGTCATTCTCTCCATGGGAGTATTCCTGTACAAATCAATGCGGCCAGTTGTCGCTTCTCTCTCCCTGAATGAGGAAAAAGTGCTGAAATGCGCAGAGTATTACAGATTGAAAGGCTGCAAACACATTGCCGTGGTTCGTTTTGATGGCGCCCTCTTTTTTGCCAATGCCAGCTACCTTGATGAGCAGGTACTCAAATTCAGAATTAACAGACCTGATCTTCGCTATATACTGCTTGATGCCAGAGGTATTAATAACATGGATGCATCAGGAGAAGAGGCTCTTGACATGCTGGTAAAAGGCGTACGCAGCGCGGGAATAGGCTTTGCGATCTGTGGTTTGAAAGGGCAGGTTATCAATGTTATGCAGAGAACCGGCCTGTATAAAAAAATTGGTACCGAACATATCTTCCCTGACAGTAAGAATGCAGTTGCGGTACTGACCGACAGGGTACACCAGGCCCCCGACCTTCCCGAGGAAGGATGTGCCGATTGTCCGTTACAGCAGTATATTCCTGAAGATTTAGTACTCTCCACCAACAGGTAACACCACCTGTCTCACACCCGGATTTTTCATCAACTCAGGCAGTGTCAGATACGATGATAAATCCGGGCTGGCCTGTATTTTCTTGAAAACACACCTCATCACCTGTATAGTGGGAAGATTTATTGCCCTTTATCAGTATTTCTTATTTTTAGCAGCATTAAAACCGTTAAAACATACTATTTTGTTACGAATGAGGATTTTCACATGAAATTGTTTTCCATTGTTACCATGTTTATCACACTTACAGCCATAACAGCCTTTGCAAGCGGCGGAGGAGAAGTCAGTCAAGCCGCCCATGAGATGATGAATCTCACAGGAACCGGCTTTGGCATACTCTCCCTGATACTCTTTGTAGCCGCCTATACCCTGGTCGTTTTTGAAGAAAAAATTCACCTGCGTAAATCCAAACCGGTTCTTCTCGCTGCTGGAATTATCTGGGTACTTGTGGCAGTAACATTCAATAAACTAGGCTATCCGCACGCTGCCGAAGAGGCAATTCGCCATAATCTTCTTGAATATGCAGAGTTGTTCCTCTTTCTTTTAGTGGCGATGACATACATCAACTCCATGGATGAACGGAACGTCTTCCAGGCTTTGCGTTCGTGGCTGATCAATAAAGGGTTTTCCCTGCGTATGGTATTCTGGGTAACAGGTTTGCTCAGCTTTTTCATTTCCCCTATTGCAGATAACCTCACTACCGCATTACTCATGGGTGCTGTAGCTCTCGCTGTAGGTGGCACTAACGCCAAATTTATAGCTGTTGCCTGTATCAACATCGTTATCGCTGCCAATGCCGGAGGAGCATTCTCGCCGTTTGGAGATATCACCACCCTGATGGTCTGGCAGAAGGGCATGGTGGAATTCCACGAGTTTTTCGCAATTTTTCTACCATCTGTTGTAAACTGGCTGGTTCCAGCCTTTATCATGAACTTTGCCATCAGTAAGGACAAACCCCAGGCCTGCTCTGAAGTCATGACCATGAAAAAGGGAGCCAAACGTATTATCGTTCTCTTTCTCCTCACAATTGTAACAGCGGTCTCTTTCCACAACTTTCTCCATCTGCCGCCAGCATCAGGTATGATGCTTGGTCTAGGTTATCTGGGATTTTTTTCCTATTATCTCAAGAGAATAGAACAGAGAACATTCGATGTTGATGCCAACCCGCTCGGCCAGCATACGACATCTCCGCGTGGTCAAAAATTTGATCTTTTCAGAAAGGTGGCACGGGCAGAGTGGGACACCCTGCTGTTTTTCTATGGCGTCGTCCTCTGCGTCGGTGGACTCTCCCAGTTTGGTTACCTTACCGTGGTCTCCCAGTACATGTACCATGACATGGGAGCTACTCTTGCAAACACCTTTGTTGGTATCCTCTCTTCCATTGTCGATAACATTCCGGTAATGTTCGCAGTTCTCACCATGCAGCCGGATATGTCTCATGGTCAGTGGCTGCTGGTTACACTCACCGCAGGTGTTGGCGGCAGCCTGCTCTCCATCGGTTCAGCAGCAGGTGTCGCGCTGATGGGTTCAGCACGAGGTATTTATACCTTTGGAGCACATTTAAAATGGACACCCGTCATTGCCCTGGGATATGCGGCATCTATCATTACGCATCTGTTTATCAACAGTAGTATAATGTAGCCGTTTTTTATATAACACACTCCTCGCGCTTATCTTCCTCATGCACCCGAGGAGTGTAACAAGACTCAATAAACAGGCATACGTACCTTGGTGGCCTACCTCACATTATAAAGCACGTTTATTTTCTCGTTTTTATGGAAGGTTTTGTTCAGTAAAACACGAGAAACAAGGCCAGTCTCCATAGCCGGTCAGGCAGAAAAAAAACAGCACACTATAACGGGACAAGCATTCTCAAAAAAAGAAGCAGTCGCATCCTGTAATGAAAAGTAGAAAAGGCCAGCATGGATAAATAGTTTTTCTGCCACTTCTTTATTTTTCCCCCACGCTTGACTTTGCAGGAAATTTACAGATACAATAATTCTCAGATTACAAATTTACAGTTTTACCAACGTCATCATTCATTGGTATCAAGCCGTCATTTGAACAGCGGAAAATCAGCATGTTTTTCAAACGAATATCAATCAAAACAAAGATAATTACCATTGCTCTCGCTGGTCCCATACTCATAGCATTTCTCTTTGCCTGGCTACAAATCAGAGAAATAAAGACCCAGGCAATAAGGAATATTGAAAATAAAAGCAAAGCTATCGTAATGATGGCTGAAGCATCCAGGACACAGATGGCCAATAAGCTTAAAAAGGGTATTATCAAGCCTTTCGAGGAGATCAAAGCTGAGACAATACTCGAGGCTGTTCCTGTGGTAACGGCCATGCAGATTGCAGCTGTCAACGCAAAGGCATCCGACTATGAATTCCGGGCACCAAAGATCAATCCACGAAACCCCGCCAACATGCCCAGCGAAGAAGAACGGGCTGTATTGCAGGAGCTGAGGGAAAAGGATCTTCCTGATAAGCTGGTTATTACACGTGATACGGTAAAATATTTCAAACCGATAAAACTGACAGCAGACTGCTTATTCTGTCACGGTGATTCCCGAGGCGACAAGGATCCTACAGGGGGCATAAAGGAAGGCTGGAAGACTGGCGAAATGCATGGAGCCTTTGAAATCATCAGTTCACTTGAAAAGACCAACGCTCAGATCAGGAAATCAGCGATCAATATTATCGCTGTTACCATCTGCATGCTCCTTCTCATAGCAGTCACTGTCTGGTTTTTGCTGCAGACCAGTATTATATCACCTCTCAAAAAAGCAGGGAACTATATAAGTGCCATCGCCCGAGGTGATCTAACAGAAGATTTCCATTCTGAATCAGAAGATGAGATCGGTGAAATGGTGCATGCTCTCAAACAAATGAGAGATGAACTGAGCTCCATTCTCGGAAATATCTCCAGGACTTCGATTATTCTGGAAACTTCTGCCGATGATTTAGGTAAATCTGCCGACAATTCGACCAGCGGAGCAAAGGAACTTTCTGACAGATCCGTTTCTGTAACCTGCCTGGCTGAAGAGATGAGTTCCAATATGAATAATGTCGCGGCCGCTACAGAAGAAGCGTCAACAAACATTTCATTGGTCTCTGACGCAGCAAGAGATATGTCATCGACCATCAATGAAATTTCCACCAACACTGAAAAAACCCAGCTCATTACGTCAAAAGCTGTCTCGCAGGTTGAGTCCGCCTCAGCTCAAATAGACGAGCTTGGTGCCGCAGCAGAAAAAATCGGGATAGTTACTTCGACCATTACCGAGATTTCACAACAGACTGACCTGCTGGCACTTAATGCCACCATTGAAGCTGCCCGCGCTGGTGAGGCGGGAAAGGGTTTTGCAGTTGTAGCCAATGAAATCAAAGACCTGGCCAGACAGACAGCGGAAGCAACCTTTGAAATACGCAGTCAGATTGAGGGTATTCAACACAGTACAACAAATACTGTCACAGAAATTCAGGAAATCACCCGGGTAATAAACGAGGTGAATGAAATTGTAATGATGGTGGTTGCCGCCGTTGAAGAACAGAATATCACCACAAACGAAATTGCTGAAAATATTTCTCAGGCGACAATCGGCATACAGGAAGTAACCCAAAATGTCTCTAACAGCTCCGTCGCTGCCAGTGAAGTTGCAGATAATATCAGTAAGGTAAGTGACGAATCAGTGGAAATTGTTGACAGGGGCAGCAACCTGATATCAAAGGCTGAAGAACTGAAAAAACTGGCGAAAGAGCTCAAGGAAATCGTATCACCGTTCAAGTTTTAACTCAACATGGACATTATTCAGAAAGTGTTGAACAGGCAATCCTGTTTCAACACCGTGTACTCATGGCATAAAAACTGCTTTTCCCCATCTCACAAATAATCGTCACGATCAGAGAAGGATACCACATTGGCAATATCCTTTTCAGCGAGCAAAAGCATAAACAACCTGTCCACCCCCAGTGCTATGCCCGCTGCGCTTTCTATACTCCCCAGTTCTCGAAGGAAGACTTCGGGCATTAGCTGTCTGCCCCTGCCCTGTTTTTCTATCTCTTCTATTTCATGTTCAAAACGATGCCGCTGTTCATCAGTATCTGTAAGTTCTGAAAAGCCGTTGGCTATCTCCACCCCGTTGATATAGAGCTCAAAACGCTCGGCATAATCCGGTTCTGTGTCCTTTCTTTTGGCAAGTGATGCCCGTGATACTGGATAATCAAGCAAAAACACAGGTTTCTCGAAACCAAGCCGCGGTTCTATATATTCCACAAGGGTTTCATCAAAGAGATCTCTCTCTAATGCCATATCCACAGACATCGGTGCCCAGTTGCGAAAGGCATCATCTACCCTGACCCTGTCCCAGGGTGTTTTTGCAACACGCCGCAGAACAGTTGCATCCAGGCAGCCATCACTGGTATCGCTTACATCCGCGATATCCCTTGCCACCCTGGTAATGAGTTGCTCACAGTCATCCATCAAGGCTGTATAGTCTTCTCGAAGTCTGTACCATTCCAGCATCATAAACTCCTCAAGATGGAGTCGTCCCTTTTCTTCTTTGCGGAAACAGTGACATAGCTGGAATATCTTCTCACTGCCCCGGGCAAGAAGACGCTTCATATAAAGCTCAGGTGACGTTTGCAGGAAGCAGCCTTCACTTTGAATTGGAATAATGGTGCTCTCCGGCAGGATGACAGTCTGGCGAAGAGGCGTGTCAACTTCAAGGAAGCCGCGTTCTTCAAAAAAAATGCGGATAGCTCTGAAAAGGGCGGCACGAAGATGCAGCCCTTTTGGCGACAGCATAGTTACTCTTTTACACGTGTTACATATTCACCGGTACGGGTATCAATCTGTATCTTGTCTCCCTCCTCCACAAAGGGAGGCACCTGAAGCTCATACCCTGTTTCCACGGTAACCGGTTTGGTATCCGTACCTGATGTATCACCTTTTACCCAGGGATCTGCTTTGGTTACCACCAGGTTTACAAAAATAGGAAGACTCACATCAATAGGTTTTTCTTCAAAGAACAGCACACTCACATCCATATTATCAACCATGAAATTGGTGTTTTCAGCAAGCTGCTCGGCTGTAATGGCAATCTGCTCATAGGATTCATTATCCATAAAGTGATACTCATCACCCTGGTTATACAGGTACTGCATGTTTCTCTCCTCAAGGGAGGGTTTTTCAAATTTGTCATTGGACCTGTATGTCTGGGTGAACTGGTTACCAGTAATCATGTTGCGCATCTTGCAGCGATAGAGGGCCTGTCCCTTTCCCGGTTTTGAAAATTCAAAGTCAATAAGGATATACGGTGCACCGTCAATTTGAATCTTCAGTCCCTTTCGTAAATCTGAAGCGCTATACATACATATTCTCCGTGATCTGCCTGCTCTGCAGAAAAAAATTATTCCAAAAGCTCGTCGGTAAACAGCAGTTAATATACCTGAGCATACTCCTTCCATAAAAGAATTATTGCGCTGCAATATACTTGTCTTTACATCATTCCTGCAAGGGTAATTACGGTTTTTTTCCAAACTGTTTAATCAATGATACGCATGTTCACGCTTTACCTGTGCAGGATAATTATTTATAATCGGGAACGATTAGAAACACTTCGGTTTTTTTACCAACTACTTTTCAACATGTAATGACCAACATGCAGGCAGGTATCCTTTCAGACACGCATCTCACTACACCTTCACCGGGCTTTGCCCGGATGGCGGAAAAGGCCTTCAAGGATTGTGATGTACTCTTTCATGCCGGTGATCTTACCGATTCCAGTCTTTTACAGGTTTTTACCCCCAAAACAGTTTATGCTGTTCACGGGAATATGTGTTCTGCTGCTACAAAACACGAGCTGCCCCATCATCGACGCGTAACGCTTGCCGGCTATACCATAGGTATCTGTCACGGTGCCGGCAGGCGTGATACGATCATCGACCGTATGTGGGATATGTTTCCCGATGTCGACTGTATTATTTTTGGCCATACCCATATCCCCTACTGCCGGAAACATGGTGATATTCTCTTTATCAATCCAGGCAGTTTTCAGGCATCCTCCAGCTATGGCGCTGAGGCCTCCTATGCCATCCTGACCATAAACGAGGAGGGCCTGCAGGCAAAACTTTATCACACACGGTTGTCCACATGAAACAGCTTTGGTCACCATGGCGAATTGAACATGTTACCGGTACAGCGAAACCTGTTTCAGGCTGCCTGTTTAAACCCTGCGCTGGTACGCAACGATATGACCGAGAGAGATTACTGCTCTTTCAGGACAAAAGAGGCACAGTACTGTTAAACAGATTCCCGTACACAAACGGTCATCTGCTCGTTGCTCCCTCAGCCCATGTCTCGTGTATCACTGAGCTGAGCGATAAGGAAAACGCTGATCTCATGGCCCTGATCCAGCTCTCTGCAGCTATTTTGCAAAAACATCTTCAACCGGATGGTCTGAACATCGGCTGCAACATTGGTGAAGTGGCCGGAGCAGGCATTGCCGATCACCTTCATTTCCATATCGTTCCACGCTGGCAGCATGATCATAACTTTATGACCGTTATCTCGGAAATACGTTCTATCCCCGAGCACATTCAGCAGACCTTTGACACCTTACTCCCTGATTTTTTAAATATATAATCTACCATTATGACGACCAGCATAAAAATGACCCCGATGATAAAGCAGTACCTCGAGATTAAAGAGGAAAATAAAAACTCTATCTTGTTCTACAGGATGGGTGATTTTTATGAGATGTTTTTTGAAGATGCGGAGATCGCCTCAAAGGTACTGGCCATTACCCTGACATCACGCAACAACAAGGGTGATGGCGAAAAAATTCCCATGTGCGGTGTTCCCTACCATGCTGCCAGGAATTACATCGCTAAACTGGTCAAGGCGGGGCACCGGGTGGCCATCTGTGAACAGGTTGAGGATCCGGCCCTTGCCAGGGGTATTGTCAAGAGAGAAGTGATCCATACCGTCTCGCCCGGAGTGGTTACAGATGACCAGATCCTCGATGAAAAAGCCAACAACTATGTGGCAGCCATTGCCAGTGGTTTCAGGGCAGATGCTCACATCTTTGGCTTGAGTTTTCTTGATCTCAGCACCGGCAAGTTTCTACTTACAGAGTGCACACTCAGAGCATCTGAACACAGCGTCTATGAGAGCATACTCGATCATCTCACCAGACTCGCCCCCGCAGAGATCCTGATAGATGAAACACAAAGCGAGAGCCTTGCCCCTCTTCTTCACCAGATTACAGCCCTGCTTCCCGGCATATGCGTAACGAAGCTTGAATCCTCGTCTTTTCATGAAAATGAATGCAAGGAAACACTTCTCGAACATTTCCAGGTTGTCAACCTTGCTGGTTTTGGCTGTGGGGGGATGAATCAAGGCATAATCGCTGCCGGTTCACTGCTCTCCTACATTAAGGAGATGCAGAAAACCGCCATCAATCATATCGAAAAACTGACCCTTATTGACCAGAACGCTGTACTTATCATAGATGAATCATCAAGAAGAAATCTGGAGCTGGTTCAAACCATTGTCGGCTCCCAGCGCAAGGGATCGCTGCTGTCTGTAATCGATACCACCATGACCCCGATGGGTGCACGTTTTCTAAGAGAAAACCTGCTGGCACCACTGCGTGATGTCACAGCAATCAACAGGCGGCTTGATAATGTCAGTTTTCTGTTTATGGACAATCCATTACGAAACGCTTTTCGCGAGATTCTCCAGGCAATACACGATATAGAAAGGCTGAACAGCAGAATGGTGCTTGGAAGCGGCAACGGCAGAGATATGCTGGCCTTAAAGGGCTCTCTTGCCAGACTTCCCGAACTGAAAGAGCTGCTGCAAAAATGTGAAACACATATTTTCAGAGAACTCTACCAGGTCTTTGATCCGTTGACAGAACTGTATGACCTGCTTGAGCGTGGTATCAATGAAGAGGCACCCGTCACGCTTCGTGACGGTAACCTGATCAAACAGGGCTACAACGAAGAGCTGGATGAGCTGGTATCACTTCTCTATGACGGAAAGCAGCATATTCTCCGTCTGGAAGCTGAAGAGCGAGAACGAACCGGTATTCCAAAACTTAAAGTAGGATACAATAAGGTCTTTGGATACTATATCGAGATCAGCAAGGTACACAGCGACAAGGCTCCAGAGCATTATATCCGCAAGCAGACGCTGGTAAATGCCGAGCGTTTTATCACCCCGGAACTCAAGGAGTTTGAAAACAAGGTTATCAGCGCACAGGACAGGCGGCTTGATCTTGAATACCGGTTATTTACAGATATCCGTACCCAGCTGGCCGCCCAAAGCTCCAGACTGTTACGGCTGTCTTCCCAGCTTGCTGAAATTGATTTTTACGCCGCCCTGGCCGAGACAGCCCATCGCAGCAACTACAGACGCCCGGCAGTTGAGGAAGGTGATGAAATAGAGATTACAGAGGGCAGACATCCGGTTATCGAACATGCGATGGCAGGTAATACCTTTGTACCAAACGATACCTTCCTTGACCAGAAATCTAATGAGGTCATTATCATTACAGGCCCCAATATGGCTGGGAAATCCACCGTATTACGACAGGTAAAGGCCAGGATCGGGGTGGTTGACCGCATTTTCACCCGTGTTGGCGCCATGGACGATCTGCGGCGCGGTCAGTCCACCTTCATGGTGGAAATGAACGAAACTGCCAATATTCTCAATAATGCCACCACCAACAGCCTTGTCATACTTGATGAAATAGGCAGGGGCACATCGACCTTTGACGGGCTCGCCATCGCCTGGTCTGTTGCCGAACATCTTGTCCAGAAGGACAATAAAGGAGTGAAAACATTGTTTGCCACCCATTATCACGAACTGACAGAATTAGCCAGGCAAGAGGAAAGGGTCAAAAACTTTTCAATAGCCGTTCGTGAGTGGAAAGAATCAATACTCTTCCTGCATAAACTGGTAAAAGGCGGCACCAACAGAAGTTACGGCATCCAGGTTGCCGGTCTGGCCGGAGTGCCTGATGCGGTGGTAGCAAGAGCAAAAGAAATCCTTCACAACATTGAAAGCGGTGAGCTGCAGGGAGCTGTTCCTCATCAGGCGCTGGTAAAGGACAGGAAAAACAGAAAAAAAACACATCCAAACCAGCTTTCCCTGCTCCAGCCGCCCACTGATCCGCTGCGTGATATGCTGGCATCAACCGATGTAGATGAGATTTCACCGCGTGAGGCATTGAACATTCTCTATGATCTGAAAAAAAACATGTGACTCTCTGTCTGTATTTCCTTTATATACAGCCTGTATCATGCTACATTTGCTTATTTTGAAATCATTGCTTTTATTTGTACCATTGACGTATTTTTTATAGTACAGGATAGAGCAGTATAGAGAACAACGAACATGTATGTCACTGTTCAATACAATTCCTTACATTACAGTTTTTACCACCTATAACCTGGGCATGCTTACACCCCGAAGACCTCTTTTATTCATACTGCTTATGATACTGTCGCTGCTTTCAGACAGCCAGGTGTCATATTCCGATCAACAACCCGCTGGTCCTCCATCGCTGCAGGCCCAGTACAAACAGGCCAAATTTTTCTACAAGCAGCTTGAATCTGACAAGGAACTTGGCAAACAGCGTTCACTCTGGATAAAGAGTTCCTCTAATTTCAGAAAAGTCTATCTCAACAACCCAAAATCTGAACTTGCTCCAGCCTCGCTGTTTATGCAGGGAAAGATCTATCAGCAGATGTATCATCATTTTTCCAAAATGTCTGACCTGAATGAATCCATCGACTACTTTCAGGATTGTATCAGACTTTTCCCTCATCACAGACTTGCTGATGACGCCCTGCTGGAACTTGCTGAAATCTATTATAAGGAAAAAAACAACCCGGAAAAAGCCGCTGAATTTTACCGCACAATTCTGTCAAAGTATCCGATGGGAGATATGCATCCGGAAGCCGCTGACAGGCTGAAGACATTATCCAGCAAATACAATATCGCCCTGCCTGATCTGATGCTCGATGATTTGCAGCATGCAAAGCTGACCAGTGTTCTTCCGGTTAAATACTGGTCATCAGAAGATTACAGCCGAATAATTATCAAGGCATCAGGCCCTGTTACCTACTCGGCACAATTACTTGAAAAAAACAAAAACGCCCCCCGTCGTCTTTTTGTCGATTTTAAAAACAGCTATATTGAACCGCGCCACCGCAAACCCATTCCTATCGCTGACGGTTTACTCAAACAGATCCGCTCGGGACAGCATAGCAAGGACACCGTGCGGGTTGTCCTTGATATCGAATCTATTTCTCAATACAAGATCTTCAGTCTGCCTGATCCATTCCGTGTTGTTATCGATATACGCGGCACAAGACAACAGACCATAAAGGCTCCCGCTGAAAAAAGAATCGCCAGTATCGACAAGGTCAAGGTTACACAGGAAGACATTGTTATTCTGAAAGAAAACCGTAAGCATAAACCAAAAACCCGGGCAAAAGGCACTGCGAAAAAACAGGATGTTGTCCCGCAAGACCGCACCACCTATACCCTTGCCCAGCAACTTGGACTTGGTGTGCGAAAAATCGTCATTGACCCCGGACATGGCGGCAAGGATTCCGGAGCAACCGGCAATGGCTTGAAAGAAAAAGATATTGTACTCGATCTTGCCAAAAGGCTTGAAAAAAAGCTTGAACGTGACGGTGAATATGAGATTGTACTCACCAGGGACACTGACAAATATATTTCACTTGAAGAACGTACAGCCATTGCCAACGGAAATGATGCTGATCTCTTTGTCTCTCTTCATATCAATGCCCACACAGCAGAGACAGCCAACGGTCTGGAAACATATTACCTCAATCTCAGCAATGACCCGGATGCAATGCGGGTAGCAGCCTTTGAAAACGCGACATCAGAGCTCCAGCTCAGTGATTTGCAGGAGGTACTTGTCAACATCATGCAAAACTCAAAAATCAATGAATCCTCACGTCTGGCGCAAAGCATCCATACAAGTCTTGTCAGTGGACTGAATGATCACCGTATGCACCTGCGTGATTTAGGTGTAAAACGGGCACCTTTTTATGTGCTCATTGGTGCCGAGATGCCCTCCATCCTGCTCGAACTGGGCTTCGTCAGTAATAAAGAAGACTCCAGCAAACTAAAAAGAGAAGAGTTTTTAGACAAATCCGCTGAGCTTATCAGCTCAGGGATCCACAGATACATCGCTTCAATCAGCAGCCAGGCCAGGAGATAGCTGAATACCCATTTGGTAAAACATCACTTCGTGCAGCCGAGGGTAAAATAAGATTATCCCTTCCGGCAGTGACGATGCCGGCCACACTCCTTGTCAGCCACAAAAAAAGGCAGGATACCAGGAAAATCCAGGATCCTGCCCCCATCCTCAGGATATATCGACCATACCGGATTACTTGACAACCTTTATACTCTGGGCATCAAATGTTTTTTCTCCAGCATTGTCCAGCATAACACCTGTGGCAATAACATTTTTACCGATCAGTGCCTCATCAACATCTCCAGTCAACAGATAGTTTCCTGTGGCACTTTCCAGCATCAATTGCCTCTGGTTCTGGCTGACAATGCCGGTAACGGTTAGAATTTCCATTTGTCCTTGCATGCTCACATCTCCTGACTTCATGCCTGAAGGCTCTTCGCCCGCACCAATACCCTGGGCAGAGGCCACGAAAGGTAACAAAACGAGAGCAAACACTACAATCATGGTATTCAGACGGGTAATTACAGTTTTCATAGTACATTCCTCCTTTGCTTTTTTGTTTTGGCATATATCCCACGTTTTTTGCTGGAATCATCACCAGCTTTATCAACAAAATAGCAAATCCTGTGCCAGGAAAAAAACCATCTCCAGGTAACAGGCTGAAACGAAGGTTGAAATACTGTTTTTTTTATTCGTAACCCGTCGAAATATAATGCTATAACCTGATTAAACCGAGTTATACGCATGTATCATATGTATTGGACTGCCATTGTTGTTGCCCTGATCAGAATGCGATCTGTGTACAAATCTTGCACAGTGCCGAGAACAGATGCCCCAATGATACCTCCATTTATGCTTATCCTCTCTTCTTATCGCCTGCTTTTACAAACATCAATTCCGAAATTATCGTTTCTCTGCAAGTATCTCGATAGCCCGAGCGATTGCAGTATCTCTCAGACGGGGAGGGAGCCAGCATTTGGGGCAAGGCAAAAAGGGCTCTGGCATTGCCAGAGCCTGATCTCAGAGAAAAAAGATATGACTGCTATGGACGGCCGGATGTTACCGCCGGCATAAACAGCGGCCAGGAAAATGAAGAAACCGTAAAGACATTACTCTCTCCCGGCGGATGCATGCCATCATCAGCATACAGACGGGTTTGCCCGCTATCAGCAAGGACGACATCGACGATGGCCTGACCGTTAACAAGCTGTACGATTGCAGGGGTTACGCTGCCTGTATCACTGAATAACTGTACAGAACCATTATAGACTGACCATATATCACCTTTCGTATCCCGGGCAGTGATCCGTACCTGAAATGGTTTTCCTGCAATCTGATCACTGATCGGATCAAAGGTAAAAGAGCCAAACAACTGCCCGCCACGAACAGCGCGCACAGGGTAGCTGTACTGCTTATAGCCGTAGCTCTCGTAGCCCTTGCCGAATTTTACACTCCATCCGTGGTTGGTACTGCTCGTTTGAGTAGTAGCCGACCAATAACTGTTTGAGGTTGTATCAGGGAAAAAGATGGTATCAATAGCAGGATCGTATCTGGCATAGTCAACAATAGAGCGCAGCTCATTGATATTAGGAAGACGCCAGTCGGTATAGCCTGCCAGTTCAAGGTTTTCACACCAGGCCAGGGCATCCTGCCAGTTCATCTCATCAGGTGTGCCGTCACCATCGGTATCAGCGCTGGCCTGCACCCACATCAGCCCGGTCGCCATGTCCGTCACTGTACCGTCACCGTTATCGATAAACGACGGGACAGAGCTGTTTCCACCACGAACAGCGCGCACAGGGTAGGAATTCGACTTATTCTGGTAATTGGTGTAACCATCGCGAAAAGACACGAACCATGCCTGGCCAGTATTGGCCGCGTCAGTAGTAGCCGACCAGTATGCATCCAATACAGTAGCAGGGAAAAAGGCGGGATCAATGGCCGGATTGTATCTGGAGTAATCAGAAAGAGTGACCAGCTCTTTCAATGTGGGCAGGCGCCAGTCATTATGACCGCCAAAGTTGGTGCTGTTCAAGGCGTCGATAAAACCCTCGGTGTCATGAGCACCGCAGGTGCCCTGATCACCGCCATTAGTGATAGAATCAGGATCGCACCAGGTGTAGGTGTTATCGGCGTCATGAAGGTTTGTATAATTTTCAGCATCATCGCCATTTTCCTTGACCTCCCAGATCAACCCGGTGACATTATCGCGCACCATAACCCAGCTTGCGGCATCTTCCGGCAATGCATTGCCACTACCATCCAGCTTGGTATAGGAATGAACCGGGCCATAATACTGGGCATCCTGGCCGTAAAATGGCTCGCCTTGCTGCGGGCAGGTAATTTCGTTGCTGTTGTTGTAACATTTACTCTGAGCGGTATCCGGCCAGACCGTAAAGGCACCACCACCATTGTTACCAGCCCAGACAGCTGATGTCCAGAAAACTGCCAAAAGAACAAGAACCCTGTAGCGCATTATCACCTCCTTGTGTTATTTATACCGTAAAAATAACCGTATACCTCAACATAACAAGGCAACCGGCAAAAGTAAAGCATCCAGATGATTATGTCTCGTTGTGGCTGACATACCTGGCCTCGCCAATGCCGGGCGCACCAAGGCAAACAAGGGCTATGGACGGCCGGATGTTACCGCCGGCATAAACATCGGCCAGGAAAATGAAGAAACTCTAAAAAGGTTACTCTTTCCCGGCGGATGCATGCCATCATCAGCGTACAGACGGGTTTGCCCGCTATCAACAAGGATGACATCGACGATGGCCTGACCGTTAACCAATGTCACATCTTGGGGGGTGACAGTACCGATATCACTGGTTATCTGTACAGAACTGCTATAGTAGGATACTATATTGCCTTCAGTGTCCCTGGCAGTGATCCGTATCTGAAACGGTAAACCAGCCCTCTGGTCATTGATGGTATCAAAAACAAAAGAACCAAATTGCCCACCGCGAACACAGCGCACACGGTAATCGCTTGACTTACCAGAGGAAAAGATGTCGCCTTTGGAGAAATCAAGGCGCCATGCAGCACTTCCTGTACCGACCGCACTAGTAGTAGCCGACCAGTATAACCCTCCTGAATGCGGGAAAAAGGTGGTATCAATGGTAGGAATATCTCTGGTATGGTCAACAATAGAGTGCAGCTCATTGATATCGGGAAGCCGCCAGTCGCTATAGCTTGCCAGCTCAAGGTTTTCACACCAGGCCAGGGCATCCTGCCAGCTCATGGTATCAGGTGTGCCGTCACCATCGGTATCAGCGCTGGCCTGCACCCACATCAACCCGGTAGCCATGTCCGTCACTGTACCGTCACCGTTATCTATAAACGCCGGGACAGAGCTGCTGCCACCACGAACAGCGCGTACAAGGCGTTTTGTCGACTTACTTATCTCCCCGCTATTGCCTCTGTAAAAAGATGTGCGCAATGCGTAATCGGTACCTCTCGCGAAAGTAGTAGCCGACCAGTATAACCTTCCTGTATTCGGGAAAAAATTGATATCAATTGCTGGATCAGCTCTACCTAAATCAGCCAGGGCTGTCAGCTCCCTAACGGTAGGCAGCCGCCAGTCATTATGGCCGCCAAAACCAGCGCCGTTCAAGGCATTGATAAAATCCTCGGTGTCGTGCTCACCGCAGGTGCCCTGGTTGCCACCGTTGGTATCAGGATTGGTATCGCACCAGGCGTAGGTGTTGTCGGCATCATGGGGGTTTGTGTAATCTTCAGTTCCATCGCCGTTTTCCTTTACCTCCCAGATCAACCCGGTGACATTGTCGCGCACCATAACCCAGCTTGCGGCATTTTCCGGCAATGGATTGCCGCTGCCATCCAGCTTGGTATAGGATCGAGCCGGCCCCTGATACTGGGCATCCTGGCCGTAAAAGTCCTGTCCTTCAGCGGGGCAGGTAATTTCTCCGCTGTTGTCGTAGCATTTACTCTGACCGGTATCCGGCCAGACCGTAAAGGCACCGCCACCATTGTTGCCGGCCCAGACAGCTGATGCCCAGAAAACTGCCAAAAGAACAAGAACCCTGTAGTACATTTTCACCTCCTTGTGTTATTTATACCGTAAAAATAACCGTATACCCCAACATAACAAGGCAGCCGGCAAAAGTAAAGCATCCAGATGAAAACCTCCGGTGTTATTTCAGAGAAGAAAAAGGTGGAAATACAAATATTTGAAGAAGAAAAAGCAGGCAAAGATCATCTGAAGAATCTCTCAATGTCAAGAGAGCCGTGAAACACACCCAAGATATCAACATACCTTCTTGTTCTGGGTAACAGGTATGCTATC
>PDWI01002324.1_pt1 | contig 28733 bp, 25 predicted proteins | sample 1430891 | NCBI WGS metagenome assembly PDWI01 (sample SAMN01162508, study PRJNA174530) | Oral metagenome, whole genome shotgun sequencing project. | biome: Marine environment; feature: Marine mammal; material: Swab sample of the gingival sulcus; isolation source: swab sample of gingival sulcus... | reverse complement strand
AAAATATCAAGTTTCGTTTTTAATTCTTTTATTGCACAGCTGTATGTCATAATCATATGTTCAAACTCTACATTTGCTGTGGGAAAATTACTGCTCACATCTCTGCATATTTTCTTTGAATAACTCTGTGTTTTTTTCTTCATTTTCAAATCCTTTCAAAGTTGTCTTACAATTTATATCCAACTTTATTTTAACATCTTAATCAATTATATAAAATGAAAAATTTAAAAATTTTAAATAAAAAAGCTATCTACACATCACTTCTAAGAAATTATGTGTAAATAGCCCTATTTTTTCTTATAAATCCAAATATTAAACAACATCTTTCATCATATCTTCATGGCAAGAATAAAAAGACATATGTTTAACTCTATCTTTTTCTTCTGCAGATTTTGCATTGTTCCAATTATCCATAGTTCCTACTAAATATCCTGTAATTCTTCTAATTCTTTCAAATTTCACAGGTTCAAACTTATAATCTAAGTCGGCAAAATCACCATCTAAATTTATATGTAGACTGCTTAATTTTCTGTTATGCTTACCTTGTAAATACTCTACATAAGCTGCAGCTTCCATTTCAGAAGCATTTCCTGAAATTTTTACACTTCCTATATTCATAATACTTTCCTCCCACCTTATGCACAGTATATATGTGCATAGAAATATACGTTACTATATATAGTATAACAAACTGATTTTAAAATTCAATACTAAATTAAAATTTTTAAAATTTATTCCATAAAATAGCCCAAAATATGCACCATACTACCCGTTATTACCACATATAACTTCCCCTATACCTCAATAACATTATATATTTTCAAAAATTATATAATAACATAGCAAAAATATTCTTCGTTTATATTGAAAAAACCACCTTAAAATGATAAAATTATTTAGTTAATAGGAGAAAGGATAGGTACCCCCTTATGAACGATAAATATGTTAGTCCTTTAAGTGAAAGATACTCTAGCAAAGAAATGCAATACATTTTTTCGCCAGAGAAAAAGTTTAAAACTTGGAGAAAGCTTTGGATTGCTTTAGCAGAAACAGAAAAAGAGCTAGGTCTTAATATTACTGATGAACAAATTGATGAATTAAAAAAATTTGCAGATGATATCAACTTTCAAGAAGCAAAAGAAAGAGAAAAAGTAGTAAGACACGATGTAATGTCTCACGTTTACGCTTACGGGCTTCAATGTCCAAATGCCAAAGGTATTATTCATCTAGGTGCTACTTCTTGTTATGTAGGTGATAATACAGATTTAATTTTAATGCGTGAAGGTTTAGTATTACTTAGAAACAAAGTTGTGAATGTTATAAATTCTCTATCTAAATTTGCTGATAAGCATAAAGATTTACCAACTCTTGGCTTTACACATTTTCAACCTGCACAGCCTACTACTGTAGGTAAAAGAGCTACTCTTTGGTTACAAGACTTATTACTTGATTTAGAAGACTTAAATTATATAATCGAAAATATGAAATTACTTGGTTCTAAAGGAACTACTGGTACTCAAGCAAGTTTTTTAGAATTGTTTGATGGCGACTACGAAAAGGTTTTAAAAATAGATAATCTTATAGCTAAAAAAATGGGATTTGATAGCTGTTATTCTGTTTCAGGGCAGACTTACAGCAGAAAAATAGATAGCAAAGTTTTAAATGTTTTAAGTAGCATTGCTCAGTCATCTCACAAATTTTCAAATGACATTAGACTTTTACAACATTTAAAAGAAATAGAAGAACCTTTTGAAAAAGAACAAATCGGTTCATCTGCTATGGCATACAAAAGAAATCCTATGAGAAGCGAAAGAATTGCCGGTTTATCCAATTATGTTATTATTAATAGTGTAAATCCAGCAATTACATCGGCGACTCAATGGTTTGAAAGAACTTTAGATGACTCAGCTAATAAACGAATCAGCATACCTGAAAGTTTCCTGGCTGTAGATGGTATACTTGAGCTATATCTAAATGTTTCTGAAAACTTAGTTGTATATCCTAAAGTTATACAAGGGCGACTTGAAAAAGAACTTCCATTTATGGCAACAGAAAATATCCTTATGGATGCTGTTAAAGCAGGTGGTGACAGACAAGAATTACACGAAAAAATAAGAACTCACTCTATGGAAGCTGGAAAAAAAGTAAAAATTGAAGGTCAAGATAACGATTTAGTAAAAAGAATCGCTAATGATCCGGCATTTAATATGAGTGAAGATGAAATAAATGAAATTATGAATCCAAAAAATTTCACTGGAATTTCAGCGAAACAAGTAGAAAATTTTATCAAATTAGATGTTGAACCAATTCTACTGAAATATAAAGATATTCTTGGTATGACTGGTGATGTTCGTGTCTAAACTTATTAAGAATTGAGTCCATTTTTGGTAAAATGATTACAAATGTTTTAAAATTTAAGAAAATATAAAAATAGCATATATCTAAATATGCAAACAAAAGAAAAGAGGCTTATGATGATTAAAGCAATAGTCGGTGCAAACTGGGGAGATGAAGGTAAAGGTAAAATAACAGATATGTTGGCTGGAGAAAGCGATATAATCGTTAGGTTCCAAGGCGGTAGCAACGCAGGTCATACTATAAAAAACGAGTATGGTAAATTTGCTCTACATCTACTTCCTTCAGGAGTTTTTCACAATCACACAACTGCTGTAATAGGAAATGGTGTAGCTGTAAACATTCCATATTTAATCAAGGAAATCAACTCTTTAATAGAAAAAGGAGTGCCAAAACCTAGAGTGTTAGTGTCCGATAGAGCACAAGTTTTAATGCCATATCATATATTATTTGATCAATACGAAGAAGAAAGATTGGCGTCAAAATCTTTCGGTTCTACAAAATCAGGAATAGCGCCTTGCTACGCCGATAAATACGCTAAGATTGGTTTCCAAGTTTGCGAACTTTTTAATGAAGATAAATTAAAAGAAAAAATCAAAAATATTTGTGTGCAAAAGAATGTACTTTTAGAACACTTATACAAAAAGCCAAAACTTGATGAAGACGAAATTTTCAAGACTTTAACTGAATATGCAGAAATGATTAAACCTTACGTTTGTAACGTTTCTGCCTACTTAAATCAAGCAATAAAAGATGGCAAAAAAATTCTTTTAGAAGGTCAACTTGGTGCTTTAAAAGATACAGATCACGGTATATATCCAATGGTTACTTCTTCTTCTACTTTAGCTGGTTTTGGAGCTGTTGGTGCTGGTGTTCCACCTTATGCGATAAAAGATGTTGTCACTGTTGTTAAAGCTTACTCAAGTGCTGTTGGTGCTGGTGCTTTTGTCAGTGAACTTTTTGGAGATGAGGCAGAAGAGCTTAGAAAAAGAGGTGGCGACGGTGGTGAATACGGTGCTACAACAGGTAGACCTAGACGTGTTGGTTGGTTTGATGCAGTAGCAAGCAGATACGGTTGTCAAGTTCAAGGTGCAACCGAAGTTGTATTAACTGTTTTAGATCCTCTTGGTTACTTAGATGAAATTCCTATTTGCGTTGGATACGAAATAGATGGCGAAGTTGTAAAAGATTTTCCAAACACAACAGATTTAGAAAAAGCAAAACCAGTTTTGAAAAAACTTAAAGGTTGGAAGTCTGATATTACTGGCATCAGAACATTCAAAGAACTACCAATAGAATGCCAAAACTATATCAAAGAAATAGAAAAAGAGCTTGGAGTCCCTATCAAAATGGTATCAAATGGTCCTGGTAGAGAAGACATTATAAAAGTTACAGAATAATTAAATGTTAGATAATAAATTGCTAAAACCCCGTGTAATACGGGGTTTTGTTTGTATAAATATTAATTTTCTTATATCTTATATATTCTCTTTTTCTACTAAATATTTTCTAAGAACTTTAATATCGTCAGTTTTCAATGTTGCCAAAAAACCCTTTGTTCCCAAAAAATTCTCAACAAAGGAATTTTTAGGTTCTACTAAAAGTTCTTTTGGAGTTCCAACTTGCTGAATTTCACCATCATTCATCAAAACCACTCGATTTCCCAGCTTGAAAGCTTCAAAAATATCGTGTGTAACAAACATAATAGTTTTTTGTTCTTCTTTCTGCATCTTCAATAAGTCGTCTTGAAGCTTAGCTTTCTGAAGTTCATCCACTGCGCCAAAAGGTTCATCCATCAGAATTATATTTTGACCTCCAGCAAAAGCTCTTGCAACTCCTATTCTTTGTTTTTCCCCTCCGCTCAATTCATTTGGAAACCTTTTCAAATAGCTTCTATCTAATCCCATTTTATCAATCAATTTAAGAGCAATTTCCCTAGAATCTTTCTTCTCGTTCTTTTCTAAAGATAATACATAGGTTATATTATCTTCAATATTCATATGTGGAAACAGTCCTATTTGTTGAACAGCATATCCAATACTTCTGCGAAGTTTTATAGTGTCTTCATTTCTTATATCTTTTCCATTTACTAAAATATTTCCTTCATCCGCCAAAATTAATTTGTTAATCAATTTCAACAAAGTAGTTTTTCCACAACCTGAAGGACCTAATAAAGTAATCAATTCGCCTTTATCAACATTCAAATTTATTTTTTTTAGAACTTCTTTATTTCCATATCGTTTTACAACATTTTTTATTTGTATCACTTGTCACTTTCTCCAATTACTTATCTAAATTCTTTCTTTTAATAAATTCTAAAGCAACTTTTTTAGGATCTTCTTTTAAAATTTCAACTTTATAATTCATATTAAGCATTTCTTCATCACTAATTTGATTATCCAACTTAGATAAAATATCTTTTATTTCAGGATATTTTTGAATCACTTCATTTCTCACTAATGTTGCAGCATGATAGCTTTGGAAATAATGCTTATTGTCTTTTAATAAAACCAAATTAAATTCTTCGACCTTAGGGTCAGTATTAAATGCCGTAGTAACGTCTATTTCCCCAGAACTCAAGGCTTTATATCTCAACGAAATATCCATTTCCTTTTTACTTTTAAAATTAAAATCATACACTTTTTTCAATCCTTTAAAAGTGTCTTCTCTTTCAAAAAAGTCTGGATTTGCTCCTATTACAAGTTTATCTGAAACTTTTTCTAAATCTTCAAAAGTTTTAATATTATATTTCTCTGCTGTATCTTTTCTAACTACCAAAGCATACGTATTATCAAATCCATATCTTTCACTCCAAGATATCCCAAAAAGATTATTATATTCATCTGCCACGGCTTTAAACAATTCTTCGCTATCTTGAATTGGTTCCTTTTTTAAAACAGTAAGCCAACCTGTACCTGTATATTCAGGGTAAATATCTATTTCACCTTCAACCATAGCAGGATGTATATTTGATGTTCCCCCACCTATTCCAAAGTTTTTCTCGACTTTAATATCACTATTATTCTCAATCAATTCTGCAATAATTTCTCCTAAAATATATTGCTCAGTCATAGGTTTGCAAGCAAGTACAACTTTTTTCTCATCAGTAGAATTGTCACTACCACCACAACTACCAAGAACAACCATTGAAACAACCATTAATATACCTAAAACAATTTTTTTCATACCAATACCTTTCCTAACTTTAATTCATAATATTTCTACCCATAAATAATCTTTTTTCTACCATACCTAAAATTATATCTGTAATACCTGCCAAAATTGCAACGGATAAACTCCCTATAATAGTAATCATACTATTGTTTGTAGTAATTCCTCGCCAAATAGCAACACCCATTCCACCAGCACCTATAAAAGAAGCAATACCCGTTAATGCAATACACATAACTGCAACAGTCCTTATTCCAGAAAAAATTATTGGAAATGCAAGGGGCAATTCTATTTTATACAAAAGTTGCATATCAGTTGTCCCCATTGCTAATGCAACATCTTTAACATCCTTATCCGCCTCCTGTATCCCTGTGTACGTTGACCTTACTATTGGAAGCAATCCATATATTATTATAACAATTAAAGCGCTAGTTTCTCCAATTCCTGTAATGCCAACAAATACACCTAAAAGTGCTATAGAGGGTATTGTGTACATAAAACTTACAAATAATAAAGTAATCTTGGCAAAATTTTCATTTCTACTCATAATTATCCCAACAGTAATACCTAAGACAATTACTATAGCTAAAGCTGTAAAGCTTATCCTCAAATGTTCCCAAAATAAAGGCATAAAAAAATCTTTACGCTCCATATAAAGTTGAAATAATTCTTTCATATAATTCATATTCTTCCCTCTCTTATAATAATTATATATTAAAAATCAATCGCCTTCAATATATCTTTTGTGGCACAAAAAAAGGACACCCTCAGGTGTCCTTTAATCTATATTTTATTTACTTTAGCCTTTTATTAAAAAGACAGATTTACTAGTAAAGGTTTGCAAAGATTTCTCTAAGCTCATCATCACTTAGTGGTACGTAGTTGTTAGCTAAAAGTCTTTGTTGGTTTGCAACTGTACTCTTAGTGAACTCATCAATTTGAGCTTCTGTCATACCATATTCTTTTAAAGGTTTTTTAGCAATCAATTTGCCTAGGAAGTTTTCTAATTCATCATATACGTTTGCAACATCACAACCTAGAATATCAGCTAATTTTTGATTCATAATTGCGATTTTACCTTTAGGATCTTTTCTCATATACATTTTGAAAACTTCTGTGAAGAATTGATAGTTTGATTCTCCATGAGGTACGTGGAAAGTAGCTCCTATTGAGTAAGACATTGCGTGTACTGCTCCACAACCAGCATTACCAAAAGCAATACCTGCATAAGTAGATGCAAGCAAGAAATCTTTTAAATAAGGTTTTCTATTTTCTGCTGTATTACCACCAGCTGCAATAATTTTTTTGTAACCTTCCATAATCATTTCCATAGCGTGAAGTGAATACATTTCAGTTAATTCAGATGCTTTTGGAGATAGATATGATTCTGTAGCGTGTACTAAAGCGTCGATAGAGCTTGTTGCAAATACATAATCAGGAAGACCTTGTAAACTTTCTGGAACAAGTACTGCAACATCTGCGTAAGTTTCTTCAACAGCTATACCTTTTTTAGTATTTAATGATTTCAACTCCGCAATAGCTACATTTGTTACTTCTGAACCAGTACCACAAGTACTAGGTACTACGATAAGTTCTTTTTCTTTTACTGGAGGAACTTCTCCTGTGAATACATCTACAGATTTGTTTGTTGGGATTTTTAAAGCGATAATTTTACAAATATCTACTATAGTACCACCACCAAAAGCTATGATTCTATCATAATCAATTTTATTCATATCAGCCATCATAGCATCAATCATTTCATCAGATGGTTCACCTTTTCCATATTTTTCTTGGAAAATAACATTTGTATCTAAGTTTAAAGGAGCCACATATGGAGTGTGCATCCATTCATTTGTAACTAAGATATCTTTTTTTCCTAATTTAAATTCTTCATTAAATTCTTTGAATGTATCAAAGTAAAAAATTTTAGGTACTACTCTCAATGCTTGCATATCATACCTACCTTTCTTTCAATCAATTTATAATAATATATTTAATAACTAAAATTTAGCATTAAATCTCTTTTCAAATTCTACTTTTAATTCTTCTCTAAAATCAGGATGTGCTATGTTTACTAAAGCTCTAGCTCTTTCTTTCATAGTTTTACCTTTCATTTCTGCAATACCATATTCAGTTACGATATAGTCAACATCGTGTCTTGATGTAGTAACTGCAGCACCTTCTGCAATATAAGGTACGATTTTAGATTTTTTGCTTCCATCTTTTTTATTTACTGCTACAGATGGCATTGCAATAATAGCTTTTCCTTTTCCATCAAGAGACATAGCTGCACCTCTTACGAAGTCTACTTGTCCACCAACTCCTGAGAACTGACGAGTTCCTATGCTGTCAGATACTACTTGACCTAAGAAGTCTACTTCAAGGCAAGCGTTGATACAAATAATTTCTGAGCTTTGAGCTACTACTACAGGATTATTTACATAATCTACTGTACGCATTTGTACCATTGGGTTTTTATCTGCAAAATCATATAATCTCTTAGTTCCCATAAGGAAAGTTACTATCATTTTACCATTGTCGATAGCTTTCTTAGAGCAGTCAATTACTCCTGCTTCATAAAGGTCTACTACTCCATCAGAAATCATTTCTGAATGGATACCTAAGTTTTTCTTATCCTTTAACTGTGAAAGCACAGCATCTGGAATTGCTCCTATTCCTAATTGTAAAGTTGCTCCATCTTCAATCAAAGAAGCACAGTTTTTACCTATTGCAGCTTCCACTTCACCAATTTTTGGTAGAGGAATTTCAGGTAGTGGGCTTGAAGCTTCAACAAATTTATCAATTTCGCTAACGTGTACAAAAGTATCCCCAAATACTACTGGTACTTGATCATTTACTTGAGCTAGTACAATCTTAGCTGATTTGATACCTTGCATAGTATAGTCACTTGAAACCCCAACACAGCAATAACCATGTTCATCTGGAGGTGAAACCATTACCATAAATACATCAATATCAAAAATTCCTTTTCTTATAAAGCTAGGTACTTCATGGAAAAATACAGGTGTAAACTCTCCATGTCCTTCTGCTATTGAGCCTCTTGTACTTGGGCTAGTAAACCAACCATTAAAAGTAAAGTTTTCTTCATACTCTTTTTTAGAATATTCACCTTTACCTAAAGTAACCATATGAGATACTGTTACATTTTTGTAGCTTTTTGCATTTTTAACCATTGCTTCAACCAATACTGGTGGCTCTGCAACAGCATGTGCAAATACTACTTTATCTCCTGATTTGATACTTTTTACAGCTTCATCAGCCGTACATTTTCTTTCTTCGTATAATTTTTTCCAGTCCACTTTTTTACCTCCATTTTTAATGAAATTTTATAATTCAATTATGTACTTAGTAGTCTGATTTTATTTATCCCTTTTTATTTCAGATCACAGGTTATCTTTAAGCTTCCTTATAATTTCAATAGCACCTTCAATATGTTCTGCATACCAAATTTTCACTGGTTCGCCTTTAAAATCAAATTGTTCATAAGATGCACAACAATTACTACAGCCTCCTATTACTAAAAGGGCATCGTAACTTTCATCTTCCTGGGCTATCAAAAGTTCAACTTCGCCATCAAGCTCATTTTTCATATGTTCATAGGCTTTGCCTCTGTCGTAACTAGGGTTGCAACCTCCACAAAATCTAACACCACATTTCATAAAATAAATAACCTTTCTGAACAAATGAATATTTTAAATATAGGGGCGAGTTAAACCCGCCCTTATTTTTTCATATTTTAATTATATTCAGTTATTTTTAGAAACCGTGGTCTACTTTTGTAATACCAGCAATAACCTTAGCAAGTTCTTTCTTACCTTCAATGTTTCCTTGACGAGAAATCATAATTCTTTGAGCTTGAGGAGAACCTGCACCGTGCATAGATTCTGTTCTATATCCAACTGCTGAAGCTCCTAGACAAATGTTTTCTAAGAATCTTAGAACTCTCATTCTTTCTTCTGTTGTGCAAACATCTGCGTTAGCTCCAAAATACTTGTTACAGATTTGTCCAATAGTTTCTCCGTTTTTACCAACAACTTTATCAGATTTGAAATCAGATTCAGCTGGCATAGTTACCATTAGACCACCTGCGATGTCTTCAGCAAGTCTTACGATTTCGTAAGGGAATCTAGTGATGTTTTGTTTACAAACGTTAGCTAAAAGAAGGTCGATTTGATAGTTACCTGCTTTAGTTTTCCAACCTTCAGCTGAGCAAGCGATACCACAGCAATATAATGTTTCGTTTAGATGAGTCATTTCTATTAACTTATCTTTAACGTGAGAAGCTTTTTTAGCTCCATTATATTCAGCTGCAAGTGCTGCTGCACCGATAACTACGTCACCTACACCAACTTTACAACCACCGTAAGATTGTCTGTGATATCCAGCAAATCTTTCAACTAGCATTCCAGCAAAGTCATATTCTCCACAAAGGAAAATTCTTTCGTTAGGGATAAATACATCGTCAAATACTACTAATGCTTCTTGTCCACCGAATTTAGCGTTACCTAAATCTACATCAGCATTATCTTCTAATTTTCTAGTATCGCAAGATTGTCTACCATAAATCATGTATAGACCCTCTACGTCAGATGGACATGCAAATGATACTGCATAATCTTTATCTGCTTCACCCATAGCGATAGTAGGCATGATAATGTGTTCGTGAGAGTTGATTGAACCAGTTTGGTGAGCTTTTGCACCTCTAACTACGATACCGTCTTCTCTTCTTTCAACGATGTGTAAGAAAAGGTCTGGATCTCTTTGTGCGTGTGGTGCCAATCCTCTGTCACCTTTAGGGTCAGTCATAGCTCCGTCAACGATTAAATCGTTTTCTTGAACGAATTTTAAGTATTCAACAAAGTTTTTGTGATAGTTAGTTCCATATTTTTCGTCTACTTCAAAAGTTGTAGAGTAAACAGCGTTAAATGCGTCCATACCTACACATCTTTGGAAGCAAGATGCAGTTTTTTGACCTAAAAGTCTTTGCATTTTTACTTTTTTTCTAAGGTCATCAGTGCTTTGATGTAAGTGCGCGAATCTGTTTACAGTTTTTCCTGTCAAGTTTGATTTAGCAGTCATCAAATCTTGATACTCAGGTTTTGTAGCCAATTCATAAGTCATTGCTACACAATTTATAGATGGTCTAATGATTGGATGATCAATCCAATTTTCGATTTGTTCACCGAACATATAAACTCTAGTTTTTAGTTTTCTTAAACTTTCAATATACTCTTTACCTGTCATTCCCATAATAATCCTCCTTTACTTTATAAGAGCCACGCCACATTTGACGTGGCTCACATAATAACTATACAATCAAAGCAATATTAAAGCGCTTTAATTACATCTTCAAAGATTTCTAATCCAGCATCTAACTGTTCATCTGTTACGCAAAGTGGGCAAAGGAATCTTATAACATTGCCATAAGTTCCTGCTGGTTCAAGCATAAGTCCTTTTTTAAGAGCTTCAGCTACAATTGTAGGTACTACTGCTGCATTTGGTTCTTTTGAAGCTTTGTCTTTAACAAATTCAATACCAATCATAGCACCCATACCTCTTACATTACCGATTATTTCATATTTTTCTTGCCAAGCATTGAATGCTTTGAAAGCTTTTTCAGAAATGTGTCTAGCTTTTGCAGGGTAATCTTCTTTAGTCATTACATCGATAAGTGCTAATGCAGATGCTGCAGAAAGAGCGTTTGCACCATAAGTACCACCGATAGTTCCAGCTGTTACTGAATCCATAATTTCTTTGCTAGTTGTTACTGCAGAGATTGGAAGACCACCAGCGATTGATTTAGCTGTAGTCATGATATCAGGAGCTGCTCCTGCTTCTGCAAAGTATTCAGAAGCAAACATTTTACCAGATCTAGCCCATCCGCACTGTACTTCGTCACAAACCATAAGAATTCCGTTTTCATCACAGATTTTTCTTACTGCTTTAACCCATTCGATTGGAGCTGGAATGAATCCACCTTCACCTTGAACTGGTTCAAATACGATAGCTGCGCAAGATTCTTTAGGAGTAGCATTTACAAATACTTCTTCTAATTTTTCTACATAGTAATCGATAGCTTCTTTTTCGCTCATGTTACCTGGAGCTCTGTATAGGTTAGGGAATTCAGCTCTGTAGATTCCATCAGGGAAAGGACCCATTCCTACTGCATAAGCTTTTTTAGCTGTCATGCTCATAGTAAGTAGAGTTCTTCCGTGGAATGCTCCAGTGAATACGATTACATTTGGTCTACCAGTGTAGTTTTTAGCAATTTTAACAGCGTTTTCATCTGCTTCAGAACCTGAGCAAACGAACATTGTTTTTCTTTCTTTACCTTTAACTGGTGCTAGTTCATTCATTTTTTCTGCTAATGCAACATAACCTTCGTGAGTAGTGATGTTGAACATTGAGTGGAAGAATTTATCAGCTTGGTCTTTAACTGCTGCGATTAGTTCTGGGTGAGAATAACCGATGTTTAGTACACCTACTCCACCAATCCAATCTAAGAATACGTTTCCATCAACGTCTTCCATCATAGCACCTTCACCTCTTGCGATTACGCAAGGATATGCACTTTTAATTCCGTTTGGAACTGCTGCTGCTCTTCTGTCTAAAACAGCTTTTGCTTTAGGTCCTGGAAGTGCTGTTGTTACTTTAGGTAATGCATTTCTTAACATATTTTTTTACCTCAATCTTTCTTTAAATAGTGTTTTCACACTCTAATTTATTATATTTTATTCTTAGCTAAAACAGATAATTTCCATTTTAGTTTTTAACTTAATAATTTTTATAAACTTCTATCAAAATTTATACTTAGACTACATACCGATTTCTTTTTCGATAGCTGTAAGAGCTCTGTCAAGTCTAGTAATCATTTCGTCAATTTGTTCTTTTGTTACTACGAAAGCAGGTGATAATAGAAGTGCATCTCCAGCTTGTCCTTTATTACAACCTTGGCTAGCTTCAATAAGCATATTTTCTTTTTCGATACAATATTCTTGAACTCTAGGTGCTACTCCTAATTTAATGTCAAAGCTTTCTTTTGTAGCTTTATCTTTTACAAGTTCGATACCGATCATAAGACCTTTACCTCTAACGTCACCAACTGTAGGGTGAGAACCTAATCTCTTTTCGATTTGTTCTTTTAAGTAATCTCCCATTGCAGCACAATTTTCAACTAATTTGTGTTCTTTTAAGTATTTCATTACTGCAATATTTACAGCTGCTCCTAATGGGTTACCTGACCAAGAGAATCCTGGAGGGAAGTTACCGTTGTTTTCAGCCATTCCATCGTATACTTTTTGAGTGATACCAACAGCTGCAAGTGGGAAGTATCCACCAGAGATTGATTTACCCATAGTTACGATATCTGGAACGATGTTGAAGTGTTTGTAAGCAAACATTTTACCAGTTCTTCCTAGACCTGTCATAACTTCATCACAGATTAGAAGTACATCATATTTGTCACAGATTCTTCTGATTTCTTCAAAATAACCTTCTGGAGGTACTGCTGCGCAAAGTGACATACCTGAAATTGGTTCAGCAATGAATGCTGCTACTGTATCAGGACCTTGTGCTTTGATTTCATTTTCCAAAGCTTCTGCTGCTTTTTTAGCATAGTCTTTTTCGTCTTTTGCTTCAACCCATGGTCTGTAAGTGTAAGCAGGTTGAATGTGTCCCATTTCAGGAAGGTAAGGTTCATAACCTTTTCTTCTTGATGCAAATCCAGATACTGCTAAAGCACCATTTGAAATTCCATGGTAAGATTGCCATCTACCGATGATTTTGTATTTGCTTTGGTTTCCTCTTTGGATGTGATATTTTCTAGCCATTTTGATAGCCATTTCAGTTGCTTCTGAACCACCACATACTTGGAAGATTCTAGCTAAATCATAATCAGAAGCTTCTGCAATCAATTTACAAGATTCTTCTAATACACCAGTTGTTACGTCATCTCTGTGAGCGTAAGCTAGTTTAACAGCTTGTTCTTTCATAGCGTCAGCTATTTCTTCAATACCGTGTCCTAAACTTACAAGAACTGGACCTGATGCTCCATCGATGATTTCAGTTCCATCTTCTTTATACATGTAGATTCCTTTACCGCTTACTACTTTTGGATAATCACGGTGAAAGTCTAAACTCATTACATAACTTTTATCTGCCATTTTGTTATATCCTCTTTCTTTTTTATTTGGGAGGGGCTGAATTTTACAGCCCTCTTCCCTTTATAATTTTCAATTCACTTATTATTTAAACTATGGTCTTTCGAATAATGCAGCAGAACCTTCTCCACCACCAACACACATAGTTACGATACAATATTTTCTTTCAGAATTTTGCATTGCATAAGCTGCTTTAGTTGTTAGGAATGCTCCAGTAGCTCCTAGAGGGTGTCCTAATGAAATAGCACCACCGTTAGGGTTAACTCTTTCAGGGTCTAAACCTAATTGTTCGATACAAGCAACTGATTGAGAAGCAAATGCTTCGTTAAGTTCAATTAATTCTACTTCATCTAAAGAAATTCCAGTCTTTTTAAGAAGTTTGTTTACAGCGTGAGTAGGTCCGAATCCCATTACGTGTGGATCTAATCCTGCAGCTGCGAAATCAACGATTTTTAGAAGAGGTTTAAGTCCTTTTTCTTTAGCTTTTTCAGCACTCATTACAACTACTGCACAAGCTCCATCGTTTTGAGAACAGCTGTTACCTGCAGTAACTGAACCGTCTTTTTTGAAGATTGGTTTTAATTTAGCCAATTTTTCCATATTTGTGTCAGCTCTAGGACCTTCGTCAGTGTCAAGAACTACTTCTTTACCTTTTACTTTAGTAGTGATAGGAACGATTTGTTCTTTGAATTTACCATCAGCAATAGCTTTTAAAGCTCTTTGGTGAGATTGATAAGAGAACTCATCTAATCTTTCTCTTGATACTGGGTGTTGATCTAAAACGTTTTCAGCTGTGATACCCATATCAGGATTTCCGTATTTAGGAGGAGCCATCATTACATAATTGAATGAAGGGTAAGCATAGCTATAAGGTCTTCTAGTTTTAGTCATAAAGTAAGGGTTGTTAGTTTGTGATTCTGCACCACCAGCAACATATACATCACCGTGACCAGATTCGATCATAGCTGCAGCCATACAAATAGTTTCTAGTCCAGATGCACACTGTCTGTCAAATTGGATTCCTGGTACTTCTACTGGAAGGTCAGCTTCTAAAGCGATTACTCTACCGATGTTTCCTGGAGCACCTTCTGCATTTCCCATGTAAACTTCTTCGATTTCAGATGGATCGATTCCAGCTCTTCTTACTGCTTCTTTAACTACAATTCCACCTAGTTCATAAGCTTCAAATCCAGCTAACATTCCGCCATATCTTCCGATTGGAGTTCTTACAGCTGATACAATTACTGCTTCTCTTTTCATATTTTTTTCTCCTTTTAAATATTATTTTATATTTACGTTTTTATAATTTTACAAAAACGGTTTTAACTTAATTAATCTTTTATACTAGTATTTGATTACTCTAACGTTTTCAGCTACTTCTACGTGTCCTTCAGTTTTTTCTAAAACTTCTTCAACTGTGTGTCCATCAAACAATTCTTTTAGTAAGAAACCTTTGTCTGTGATTTCCATTACAGCGATATCTGTTATTACTAAAGAAACGCAAGTTGTTGCTGTTAAAGGAAGAGTACAAGCTTTTTTAAGCTTAGAATTTCCTTTTTTATCTGTGTGAGTAGTGATAGCTATTACTTTTTTAGCTTTTTTAGCTAAATCCATAGCTCCACCCATTCCTGGAACAAGTCCACCTGGAACCATCCAGTTTGCTAAGTCACCATTTTCAGCTACTTCTAAAGCACCAAGAGCTGTTATGTCTAATTTTCCTGATCTTACAAGAGCAAATGAGTCTGCACTATCAAAGAAAGATGCTCCTGGAACTGTTGTGATAGGTACACAACCAGAATCTACGATATCTGGATCTTCTTCACCTTTTTGAGCTACAGGACCAGCACCTAAAATTCCGTTTTCTGCGTGGAAGAATACGATTTTGCCATCTTCAACGTAGTTTACAACTTTTTGAGGTATCCCGAAACCAAGGTTTACTACATTACCATTTTCAATTTCTTCAGCGGCTCTTTTAGCCATCATATCTTTTATTCCCATGACCATGTCCAGTCCTCCTCTCCTTTTACAATTACATCTACAAACGCACCTGGTGTTACGATTTCTTCAGAGTTTAATTTTCCTAGTTCTACTACTTCGTTTGCATCAACGATAGTTACTTCAGCAGCTCTAGCCATAAGTGGATTCAAACCTCTAGCAGTTTTGCTGTAAACTAAGTTACCAAATTCGTCAGCTTTTTCAGCTTTAAGAATTGCTACGTCTGCTTTTAGTGGTTTTTCAAGAAGATATTCTTTACCATCTACAGTGATTTTTTCTTTACCTTCTTCAATTACTGTACCCATACCTATATCAGTAAGGATTCCTCCAAGTCCAACTCCACCTGCTCTGATTCTTTCAGCTAAAGTTCCTTGTGGTGAAAATTCAACTTCTAAAGTTCCTTCATTTAATTGTTCTCCAGCAGCTTTAGTCGCACCAATGTGGCTTGTTATAAGCTTTTTAACTTGTTTGTTCACTATGATGTGATCTGGTCCTAAATCAGGATCTCCTGCGTCAATAGAGATTAAAGTCAAATCTTTAACTCCTTTTTTGATAATACCTTGAATAAGATCATAAGATGAGCCTATTCCACCAAATCCTGCAATCATAATGGTACTTCCGTCTTTAATGTAGTCCATTGCTTCTGAAACAGTTTTGATTTTGCCAAATTTGTTTTCCATTTAGATACATCCTTTCTTCTTTTAATTTATAATTTCATTTCAACTTTGTAAGAATTTACTCAGTTGTGAAACTTCAATATTACAACTTATGATTTGCTTTTTTAACCATTCCCAATACTTTATGAATATTTTCTATAATGCCATAAAAAAGCTTTATCGTTGTACTTATATATAGAGCAAGTTCTGTGCCAAAAGTTTTATTAAACAAAAAAACTCTATAAATCGCTAAATTTAAGGCTATAATTATTGTTTGTTTTTTCAGTCTTTTCTGTCATTAAATCAAAAACGGTTCAAAAAAATTTTTTGAACCGTTTTTGGAGCCATCTCATCATTTGTTTCTATTTTTTTCAAGTTTTCACTTTTCTACTTTTATACCCTTAAAGACCGTACTTCATTTTTTTCCTCATAAGCTGAGATTGACTAATTCCAAGGACTTTCGCAGCCTTTCTTGTTGTCTTTTCCTTCTGCAAAACTTCTTCTATAATATCTTTTTCATATTTTTCTACAGCAGTATTTAAATTCATAATATCATAACTTATTTTCACATCTTCATCTGCCGATATTTTCTCTGGATATAAATTCTTACTAATTGCTTTTTTAATCATTTCTGCATCTATCACGTCTTTTTTATTCGTTATGATTACTCGGTGAACTGTATTTTCTAACTCTCTAACATTCCCTGGCCAAGAATATGCTGTCATTTCCAACATAGCTTCATCATCAAAACTTCTATTTTGCATATACTTTTCATTATATCTGTCTAGGAAATGCTCTGACAAGCTGACAATATCCTCTTTTCTTTCCCTTAGCGGAGGAATGTTCACTTCGCATATATTCAATCTATAATACAAGTCTTCTCTAAACTTTCCTTCCTTTACTAAATCCCTCAGGCTTACATTGCTTGCACATATCACCCTAACATTTACTTGTATAGCTGTTTGACCACCCACTTTATAAAATTGATTTTCCTGTATAACTCTAAGAAGTTTTGTTTGCAACGCAGGAGAAAGTTCACCAATTTCATCTAAAAACAAGATACCATTGTTTGCCATCTCAAAATAACCTTTTTTCCCACTGGCACTAGCTCCTGTAAAAGCCCCTGGGTCATATCCGAAGAATTCTGACTCTGCCAAGTTGTCTTGTACTGTAGCACAGTTTATTCTGATACAAGGATTTGTTCTTCTGCTACTATTTTTATGTATAACCTCTAATATTTTTTCTTTACCTACGCCAGTTTCTCCATAGATTATAACACTACAGTCATAACTAGCTATATTTATTACTTCTTCTAGCATCTTACCAGTTTCGACATTTCTATATACATAATCGTCTAACTTACCAGTATTTTCAAACTTAACCAAATCAGAAAGCTTAGTAGGAAGCTTATTTAAAATTTTATTTGTTCTATAAAGTTTGTCTATCTCACTTAACTCTGTTTTTAACATTCTCATCAGTTTTGCGGTAAACTCAGGGAATCCCTCAACATATTCTTCCATAGATATAACGTTTACACTTTTCCCTATAGATTCTGCAAAAAGCAATATTAAATTGTAATTGTTAATAAGGCTTGTGAAAAATAACGTTCCCTTTTCTTTAGTCAAAAGAACACTTATAATCTCTGTACCCAACAAATTCCCACAATTTATACTAACATCAAAAAATTCTTCCTCATTTTTAAACTCTTTTTCTTGAATCATTTTATAAGTATTCATTGCATCAAGGACATCTGCCAAATACACTCTATCCACGTATTTTTCAAGAAGCTCATCTATTTGTCTTTTGGAAATACCTCTTATGCTCTCTTTATCAAGGACAGCAATAACTCTACAGTCATCTCCTGTAGCTTCTCTAATAGCTGCAGAATATATCAATATCGAAAGTATTTCACTTCCCAATATCAAAAATTTCCCACCTTTTTCAGCGACTTTACAAGCCTTGGCTACAGACCCAGATTCGTCAAAAGCATAAAGGGCGCAGTTCAAGTTTATATCTTCAGGAGCTTTAATAAGTGGTGTTGCCTCAAACAAAATAGCATATCCTTTTATTTCGATTTGCCCATAGTTGAAGTGTATTGCATCTATACTTTCTATATACAAAGGTATGGCGGTCAATGATGTCAGACATATTATTTCATCTCCCACCTTTAATTCTTCTTTACCTTTATAATTTTTGCCTATTTCCTCTACTTTTCCGAAACAAATGCCTCCACTATCTGTAGATGGGTTGTGAAGTTTCCCTCTTTTTTTTACTATGTCTAAAATCCTTGTTTTAATTTTTTCTTCATCGTAGCCACAAATATTGCAAAGCTGACGGAAATTACCTTCTTCCAATTTAATTAAGCTTACAGAAATTCTAATCTCTTTAGATTTTATTTTTTTGGAATTGTCAATTTTCCATGCAGATATAGGGATAAAACCTTTTGGCTCAACAACTCTATTGTATCCAAAACTATTCATCTCCCTCTCCTTTCATTTCCTGTAACTTCCTGTAAACATCTAGCATCACATCAACAATATGATAACAACCTTGAGATTTACCAAAGGATTCAATCAAATCCCTTTTATTCAAATGTTTCATCTTTCTTCCTACAAAGTGCTGTCCGTGAACTGAATTATGGAAGCAAGCCACCCCTGGCGCTCTTACAAACTGAATATCACAGTTTTCTACAACCATATCCTGCCCTATCAAAGCCAATTCTACAATAAGCTCATGATAACTATCTGTAAAAGATGCAGAAATATTTATATCTCCATTTTCTTTTTTAATCAAAGTCGCTCTTTTAAATCTATTAAACAAATTGATTTTCCTACTCAAAGGTCCTGCATATTCCATCCAAGGCAAATCACTAGGGTCTACATTGCTGTACATTCGACAACCATTTTCTTCAAGCTTATCCCAGTATTTATTGTATTCATCAGGCGCTTGAAATCCTCGTTCTTTATACACGTAAGTTTCTGCTTGAATCATACCATTGATACATTGCAAAAACATATATTTTAATTTATCACCATTAGGCTTTTCAGTTAAAACGTTCATATCTTTTTTACCGTCCATATATCCGCTTAAACCCTTTAATTCCGGTATTTCCTCACAAATGTTACAAGGATTTTCCCCTTTTATATGCAGTTCATATAAAGCCTTTTCAATTTTAAACGTTTTTATATCCATAAAGAGAGTGCCTTGCCCCTCCCAATGTTTCTCTATAACTACTGTGTTGCTAACAATTTTATCTCCTTCAATATTTACTGTATTCACAGAGTTAAATTGTTGTATATCTCTAACGCACATATCTATCTCTTCCTTTTAATTTCTACACATCTTTTAATGCTTCCTGTATCAGTTCTTTCAAGCTTTTAATATGATTATACGTGGCTTGTCTAGCCTCTTCATCAGAACCATTTTCTATAGCCTTAATAATTTTTTCATGCTCATCAGGTACATTTACTGCACGAGAAATATCATCGTAATACAAATACCTAAACCTTAATGCCATTTCTTGCAACGGACTTACTAATCTGATTAATGTCTTGTTGTTACTTCCCTCTAAAATCATTTTGTGAAACAAAGAGTCATTTGTAATCATATCTAAAGTATTTTCACTTTTAACAGCTTTACTATAATTCACTTCCACTTTTTTTAATTTCTCTATTTGTTCTTTCGTCATACGAGAAGCTGCCAAAAATGCTGCCAACCCTTCCATCTGCTGACGCACTTCCAATATTTCAAACATTTCCTGCTTAGAAATCTTAGAAACATAAGCCCCTCTTCTCTGTTCAATAGAAACCAACCCTTCTTTTTCCAATTTTCTTATAGCTTCCCTTACTGGAGTTCTGCTGACACCTATTTCCTCTGCAATGTCCACCTCCATCAATCTAGTCCCAGGTCTTATATTCCCATTCATTATTTGTATTCTTATTTCTTCATAAACCAATTCTCTCAAAGGTTTATGCTCTTTTATATCTATTTTCAACATATTTTCCCATTACTTTCTTCAAGATAAAATAGTTTTTGTTTTAAAAACTTCTAACCCCTCTGTTTGCATAAATAAATAATCCTCGTTTAGTTTAGCTTCATCTTTGTAAAGAGCAAAAACTGTAGGTCCACTACCTGTCATCATCGTTTTTAAAGCATTATTATTTGAGTTTATTTTATTTTTTATATCCCTTACTTCAGTATAATTCTTTTCTGTGTATTTTTCAAGGATATTGCACATCAAAGGCAATGTTTCCAAGGTTTTGTTCTGATTTATCATTTCGACTAATTCAGGTATATTGCAATTTCTTTTTTCTTCATTATTTATGTCTAAACCTAAGATTTCATCTATACCAATATAAACCTCCTTTGTAGAAACTGAAAAACCAGGTTTACAAATTAGTACCAACCACTCGCTTTCATTTATTGGCTGTATTTCCGTACCAATTCCATATGCAAAAGCAAAAGAAGATACCGCTTCACCCTTATGAAGTTCTTTTAATTCTTCGTTGCCTACGATCTGCCCCATAATACAAAAAGGAATATCTGCACCCACCTTTTCACCTATCTTCATAAGTTCTTTCAAAGTTTTTTTACCACCTGTTAAAATATTCAAACAGTGAATAACAGCCGCTCCATCAGCACTTCCTCCTGCCATTCCCGCAGCTAGAGGGATATTTTTTTGTATTTCTATATTTATTCTATCAATATTATTTTTTTCTTCTTCCAACAGAACATCTAAAAACGCCTTAGCAGTCTTATAAGCTATATTGTCTTCTTCTTTTCCAATTTCCTTACCTACAACTTCTACTTTTATCTCAGGCTCTTTATCATTACGCTCTTCTTTATAACTGCAATTCACAGAAACTATGTCCCCCAAACCAACTTGTGCCATAACCATTTCCACGTTATGATATCCTGTTTCTTTCACACCTAGCACATCAAGCCCTAAATTTATTTTACCAAAAGCTTTAAGCTCTACTTTTTTATTCATCACCTTTATGTCCTCTACTTTTATTAAAAAACAGCTCACTTTTTTATACTAGTGAGCTGTTATCTTTCCTACTTATTTTATTTTTTCTTTTTGCCTTTTTTCTTAGGATTTGTAGTCCCAGCCTTTCTCCTTGCTTCCTCATCTTTTTCCAAAGCTTCCTTTTTAGCTCTAAGCTGTTTCACATAAAGACTATCAACTTTTGATGCACCTCTTGGCGCTTTTACTTTTTTATTGAAGTTCTCTTCCTTTAAGAAATCTTCATAATCATCATCTACCACAATTTCTTTAGCTTTTTTCTTTTCTAGCTTCTTTCTTTTCTTTTCTTTTTCTTTTCTATCTTGCTCAATTATCTCTTCAACGCTCTTACCTGTTTGTTTAGCTATTTTATAAGGGTTTATCTTTGCATTAAGTATTTTTTCTTCCTCTTCTCGTCTTGCTTCTTTTTTCATCGCATGAGCAGAGTAGACTACAGCACCAATCATCATTATTGCCATCATTGCCATACTTCCCATCATCGTAGAAGAAGGGTCCACTGTTTCATAGTGAATAACCAAGTCTTTTCCCAAAACATCTCCATTTTCAGCTTTTAAATCCCCTGAAACTTCCAACTTATATTTTGTTTTTTCCTTTAATCTCTTTCCATCTACAAGAACAAGTACCATACCGTCTTCTTTTTCACTGTATAAAATCTTCAAAGGAACTTTTTTACCTTTTTCGTCTGTTAATTTAAAACATTTAGAATTTTTTTCAGCATTGTCGGGATTGTATATTTTTTTATCAAAATATAATTTTACACTTGAATTATCTACAGGTACGCCTTTTGAAGACTCTTTTGGAGAGCTTTTTTCAAAATTGAAAGTGCCACCAAAAGCCACCTGTGTTGTCATTATCATCATCACAAAAACTAAACTAAAAAATCTCAATAACCTCTTATTCATTATTCCCTCCAATGTATTTATTTGTAGCGTTTTCCTCTACTCCTAAGTTCCTGAAAAAAACTTTTCATTATATTGCTACATTCATCTTTTAAAATTCCAAACTCTACATTTACTCTATGATTTAATCTTTTCTCTTGAACTATATTAAAAACAGAACCACAGCCCCCAGCTTTTAAATCATAAGTTCCAATATAAAGGTTCTCTATTTTAGCCCAAACTATTGCTCCTGCACACATACTACAAGGCTCACAAGTTACATACAAATCGCAATTTGTTAGTCGCCCAATTTTTTCGCTAGCTTCTCTTATAACTAAAATTTCTGCGTGTGCTGTAGGGTCATTATTAGTTTCTACTAAATTATGTCCTCTAGCAATTATCTCATTATTTTTAACAAGAACTGCTCCTACCGGGACTTCTCCCTTTTTGTATCCTTTTTTCGCTTCTTCTAAAGCTTCCATCATATACTTTTCCATAGACTTTATAATTTTATCACAGCTATTTACAATATTCAAGCATTAAAAACATTGATACACTTATATGGAAAAACTCCTTTAATCATTTCCCCAGTCTACCTATTATCATTGTTTTCCAATTATCAAAAGAGCTTCTATTTATCATTTGTATATCTTGACTTTTTAACATTGGAATAGTACAATTACATATTGTTAAAGTCGTTGTTTCTCACAGCCATTTAAGGAGGATAAAATGGAATTATTTGAAAGTTTAAAAGGACAAATAGCAGGAAAAAATATTAAAGTTGTTTTACCTGAAGGTGTAGAACCTAGAATTATAACTGCTGCAGTTAGATTACAAGATGAAAAATTAGTTAAACCGATTCTTTTAGGAAATCAAGAAGAAATCAAGAAAATTGCAAAAAATGAAGGTGTCGAACTAGGAGATATGGAAATCATTGATCCAGCTAATTATGATGGTATCGACGAAATGGTAGCTTCTTTCGTTGAAAGAAGAAAAGGAAAAGTAACACCAGAAGATGCAAAAAAAATGCTTATGAACGTGAACTACTTTGGTACAATGATGACTTACATGGGTATTGCAGACGCTATGGTAAGTGGTGCTATCCACGCTACAGGAGATACTGTAAGACCAGCTCTACAAATCGTAAAAACTAAACCTGGAGTAAGCAGAACAAGTGGTTCTTTCGTAATGTTAGCACCTGATGGAAGAAGATTCTTATTTGCTGACTGTGCTATCAACATTACTGTAGGTGCTCAAGAAATGGCTGAAATAGCAGTTGAAAGTGCTAGAAACGCAAAAATGTTTGGTATCGACCCAAAAGTTGCTATGTTGAGCTTCTCAACAGCAGGTTCTGCTAAAGGTCCTGAAGCTGAAAAAGTAGCTGAAGCTACAAGAATTGCAAAAGAATTAGCTCCTGATTTAGCTATAGATGGAGAAATGCAATTTGACGCTGCAATCGTAGATACTGTTGCAAAACAAAAAATGCCAAACTCTAAAGTTGCAGGTAACGCAAATGTATTCATCTTCCCAAGCTTAGAAGCCGGAAATATCGGTTACAAAATTGCACAAAGACTAGGTGGTTTCCAAGCAATCGGACCAATCCTACAAGGTCTTAACAAACCTATCTCTGACTTATCAAGAGGTTGTAACGCAGAAGACGTTTACAAATTGACAATAATCACAGCAGCTCAAAGCTTGATGTAATTTGTAATTAAGTGTATATGATGAAAAGAACCCTATTTTATAGGGTTCTTTTTAATTTTTCTTCATCTTTCAAATTTTTATACGCTTATCAGCATTTGTTAATCTTTTCACAATCTTCGACTGCTATTACGGTTTAAGAAACTCTTTAACAAAAAATCTATTTATTTTCTATAACGCCGATTTCAGAATATTTATTATATCTTCTTTATATAAAGGTTTAAAATTACCTATTTTCTTTCTGGATAAAGCTCTTTCTGCCATTTTTTCAAAATACTCATCTGTTATTCCTACCTCTCTTAAAGTTTTTGGCATTTCTAAACTTTCAAAGAACTCAGCTGTTTTTTCTATAGATTTTTTTGCAATTTCCATTTCTGGCAATTCTCTATCTATACCCCAAACATTTACACCGTACTCTGCAAATTTGTAAGCAGTTTCTTCACTCAAGGCATACTCCATCCAATGAGGTGTCAAAATAGCTAGACCTACACCGTGAGTAATATCATAAAAAGCACTAAGCTCATGCTCTATAGCATGGACACTCCACTCCGTTTCCTTTCCGTAGGCAAGAAGTCCATTTATAGCCAAACTTGAAGCCCACATAAGATTTGATCTACTTTCATAATCATCAGGTTCGTCCATAGCCTTTCTACCATATTTAATACAAGTTTGTAAAATTCCCTCTGCCAGTCTATCCTGCAAAAAAGCCTCTTTCGTCTTACTAAAATACACTTCTAAAACATGACTAAATATATCTGCTGTTCCTGATGACGTTTGATTTCTTGGAACAGAATAAGTATACGTTGGATCTAATATCGAAAATTTTGGTGCCATATCCCTGTGTCTTGTAGGGACTTTTTCTTTTGTTATCCAATTTGTAATAACTGCTATATTATCCATTTCAGAGCCTGTGGCTGAAAGAGTAAGAACACTAGCCACCGGCAAAACTTTTTCAATATTTTGTGGTCTTGCTACAATATCCCACGCATTCCCCTCATAATGCACGCCTCCAGCTATTGCCTTTGCACAATCTATCGTACTACCACCTCCAACAGCTAAAACTAAATCTACATTGTACAATTTGCACAAATCAATCCCCTTTTCAACAGTTGTAATCCTAGGGTTTGGCTCTACTCCTGACAATTCTATATAACCTATATTTTCTTCAAAAAGTATTTTTGTTACTTCATCGTATATTCCATTTTTCTTAATACTTCCTCCACCATAAACTAAAAGCACTTGGTTTCCAAACTTTTTAATTTCCTTTCCCAAAACTTTTATCTGTCCTTCACCAAAATATATTTTAGTTGGAATTGAATAGTTAAAATTCATCATTTTCTACTTACTCCTTTATCTTTTTTTATATATATTCTTTTATTGTATCATATTTTCATAAATTATGAGTAAAATCAAGATTTTTATGGTACAATTATAATGTATAATTAGATTTTAAAATAACTTTAATATAAAAACAAGGAGGATACGTTATGGCTAAACAAAAAGTTGCAATTATAGGTGGTGTTGCCGGTGGAGCAAGTGCTGCTGCAAGGCTGAGAAGATTAGATGCAGAATCAGAAATCACAATATACGAAAGAGGCGGTTATATTTCTTATGCAAACTGTGGTTTACCTTACTATATCGGCGATGTTATACAAGAAAGAGGCGCTTTACTTCTTCAAACACCTGAAATGATGAAAGCCAAATTTGATATAAATGTAAAAATACTTCACGAGGTCACACAAATTGATCCAGACAACAAAAAATTACTTATAAAAAATGTACAAACAGGCGAAACAGTAGAGGATTCCTTTGATAAACTTATTATATCTACAGGCTCATCACCATTTATACCTCCAATCCCTGGTATAGATGCACCAAACATATTCAAACTTTGGTCAGTAGAAGACACAGACACAATAAAAGCCTTTTGCAATGAAAATAAACCGAAAAACGCTGTTGTAATCGGCGCTGGCTTCATCGGTATAGAAATGGCAGAAAACTTACACGAATTAGGTCTAAATGTAAATATTGTAGAAATGCAAAGCCACATAATTCCAATGATTGACGACGATATGGCTAGTCTTCTTCATCAAAATGTCAATATGAATAACGTAAAACTATTCCTTGGTGAAGCTGTAGAAAAATTTGAAAACAAAGGCGATAAAACTACAGTTACAATGAAAAATATTGAAACTGGAGAGATAAAAACTATAGATGCCGATTTAATCATATTATCTATCGGAGTTCGTCCTAACAGCGAAATTGCAAAAAATTGCGGTATTGCTGTAAATGCCAAAGGCGGTATTATCACTAATAATAAAATGGAAACTTCACACAAAGATATATATGCAGTAGGCGACGTTATAGAAGTAGATAATTACATCACAAAAGAAAGAACTATGATTCCTCTTGCTGGACCTGCAAATAAAATGGGTAGAATAGTAGCAGATGTTATAGCTGGTTTAGATAGTAAATACGACGGTTCAATGGGTACTTCGATAGCTAAAGTTTTTGATTTATCAATAGGTTTTGTGGGATTTAGCGATACAGCTTTAATAAGAGCTGGTAAAGTAAAAGATAAAGATTTCCATTCAATTATCATAAATCAAAAATCTCACGCCGGATATTATCCTGGTGCCACAACTTTAACATTAAAAATGAGTTTCACAAAAGAAGGTAAGATTTTAGGTTGTCAAATTATCGGACAAGAAAGTGTTGATAAAGCTATAGATATCGTTGCTACAATTATGAGAACAGATGGAACTATTTATGACTTAACTGAATTGGAATTATCATATGCTCCGCCTTTCTCCTCTGCAAAAGCACCTGTAAATATGTTAGGTTTTGTTGCAGAAAACATTCTTAAAGGCTTAGTTAAACTAACCCCTGCAGAAGAAGTCAAAAAAATGGTTTCAAAAACAGATGAAATACCAGACTTCTTAATCCTAGATGTTACAGAAGATATAGAAAGACAAGTCTTCAAAATAGATGGTTCTATACAAATACCTATGACTGCAATGTATCAAAGATGGGAAGAATTATTACCTCACAAAGATAAACATATTATAGTTTACTGTGCAGTAGGTGTTCGTTCTTATAATATGGCTAGATTTTTATCAAATAGAGGCTTTGAAAATGTTTCTGTTATGTCTGGTGGTACAGAATTCTACAAATCTTTGATGCACACATTAAATGCAAATGTGGATTTTACTGAAAATAACAATCCAAATAACAAAGGTAATGCTAGTTCTTCAACACCCAGTAGCCAAAACGATACAGAGTTAGATATAAAAGATTTAAACTGCTGTGGTTTACAATGCCCAGGACCTATAATGAAAGTAAATGAAACTATGCTTACTATGAAAAATGGCGAATCTCTTAAAGTAATATCTACAGATATGGGATTTGCAACAGATATAGATGCTTGGTGCAAAGCTACAGGAAACACTTTACTTGAAAAAAGACGAGAAGGTAAGGAAAACATTGTAATAATAAGAAAAGGCTTAGATTTTGAAGACGTAGAAAAGCACAATGCCTTGTCAAATGCGACAACCCCTGCTCCTGTTCAAAATGGTCAAACTATCGTAGTTTTCAGTGGAGATTTAGATAAAGTTCTTGCTTCATTAATTATTGCAAATGGAGCGGCTTCAATGGGTAAAAATGTTACTATGTTCTTTACATTCTGGGGTCTAAACGCAATAAGAAAACCTGGTAAACAAAATGTCAAAAAAGACTTTATGTCTAATATGTTTGGCAAGATGATGCCACAAGGTGCGGAAAAATTGAAAATTTCCAATATGAATATGGGTGGTATGGGTACATCCCTTATGAAAAAAGTTATGAAAGAAAAAAATGTTAGTAGCTTAAACGAGCTAATAAAACAAGCACAACAAAATGGTGTAAGATTTATAGCTTGTACTATGTCAATGGACGTTTTAGGCATCACTGAGTCTGAACTTTTAGATGGTGTTGAATACGGTGGCGTTGCTGCTTATCTAGGCTATACCAACGATTCTAACTCAAACTTATTTATTTAAGATTTCTAATTTTGGAGGTGTTATTTTGAATAAATTGAAAGATTTAATTTATAATGTAAACGATATTATTGTAGCTTTTGTAATACTTCTTGTAGTTGGCTTAATAATAAATGTAAGTATCCACAACATAATGGAATATCCTGAAACCTTAGCTAAAGAACAACAACTAGCTCAAGAAAAAAACAAACCTAAAAAAACAGATAATAATCAGGATAACCAAATGACTAATGTTGCAAATCAAGACAATAGCTCAAATAATGAAAATAATGAAACAAATACAAACTCAGAAAACAATACTCAGCAAAACAACAATTCAAATGGAAGTTCCAATTCTGAAAATAACACAAATAAGCCTACTGGTTTTTGCTCTGTTTATATTGAATATGGAGAATCTATAGATTCTATAGCTGAAAAATTTGTTACTGTAAAACTCTTTGAAAACAAACAACAATTCAAGGATATGGTAAAATACAAAAACGTAGCCGAAAAATTAAGAGCCGGAAATTTCGTTTTATCTGTAAATGCAACTCCAGAAGAGGTAATGGATACCATAACTGGTGGATATTCAAACTAAAGATACAAAACAAAAAGGGAGGTACTCCTCCCTTTTTTTAATGCTCTAATTTCTATTTGGGTTATAGGACAAAAAGTGTTGATAAAAACCGCTGTAGCTATTGTAAAATAAATAGTTGTAGCGGTTTTAAGTTGTTTGAAAGAAGATAAAGGGTGGA
>PDWI01002322.1_pt1 | contig 28749 bp, 28 predicted proteins | sample 1430891 | NCBI WGS metagenome assembly PDWI01 (sample SAMN01162508, study PRJNA174530) | Oral metagenome, whole genome shotgun sequencing project. | biome: Marine environment; feature: Marine mammal; material: Swab sample of the gingival sulcus; isolation source: swab sample of gingival sulcus... | reverse complement strand
CCATTTCGAACCTGGCAGTCAAGCTCCTCATCGCCGATAATACTGCAGGGTCCCCCTGACGGAAACGTAGGTCGCCGCCAACTTCTAAGGTGTTTTTTTATTTTCTATTTACTTATTATATAAATATATCACAATTTAATCCTACCCTTTGTTCAACTTTTAAACACTATTAAAATATTCTATAGTTTTTGTATATTTTATCAAGTTTTTATTGGCTTTTTTTATATTAATTTATATATTATTTGATACAATCCTACATGGAAAAAAATATACAAAATAACGAAGAGATAGATAAAATAAATGCTGAGATATTCTCTCATATGTCAAATCCTAGAAATTATGGAGAGATGAAAGAATCAAGTGGTGTTGGTAAGTGTGTAAATGTACGAACTACAGAATTTTTAATTGTTTATATAAAAGTAAATGATGAGAATATTATAGAAGATATAAAATATGGATGTGAAGCACATCAAGATTGTTCTTTGTGTGCATCAATATTTACTGAAATGGTTAAGGGTGATAGTTTAGAGAATGGATTAGAGTCATTAAAATTAATGGAAAGTAAATTATTAGAGGTACCAGAAGTAAGACGAATTAAAGCTAGTATGGTTTTACATGCTTTTAGGGCAGCTATGATAAATAGAGAAAATATACTCAATGGACTTGATGAAAAAGAATTTGTAATTAATATAGAAGAGGATTAGAAAAAATATTGAAAGATATACTAGGGAATTATAATTTTACTTTTTCACAAAGAAATATTTTAAAAAATATCGATAAAGATTTTAAAATGTGGAATGAAACTTCTATAAATAAGGAGATCCCAAAAATATTTTTTGAAAAATATAAAGATAAGCAATTAGCAAAAAAGATTTTTGAATATTTTGTAGCCTTACATGAGGAAATGAAAAAGAAATTAAATGATTATAGTGATTTTAAAGATATAAAGTATAAAGTAAGAAAATATTCTTTTAATAAAATAGAAAAAGAGGGTATAGGATTGGGTGCCTGTCCCGTGGCAAGTGAAGGGACTAGATGCTGTAACCTTTTAACTCTTGATGCTGTTGAATCTTGTGGATTTGATTGTAGTTATTGTTCTATTCAAAGTTTTTACAATCAAAATAAGATAGGAATAGATACGAAATTTAAAGAAAAAATAGCAAATCTTAATTTAGATCCAGAGAAAACATATCACATAGGAACTGGTCAAAGTAGTGATAGTTTAATGTGGGGAAATAGAGATGGTATTTTAGATACATTATTTGATTTTGCACGAAAAAATCAAAATGTTATATTGGAATTTAAAACAAAATCAAGGAATATAAAATATTTTTTAGAAAATGAAGTTCCCCCAAATATTGTATGTACATGGAGTTTAAATACACAAACAATAGTTGATAATGAAGAACATTTAACGGCTTCTTTGGATGAAAGAATTAAAAGTGCAAGAGCTTTAGCCAACAAGGGAGTATTAGTAGGTTTTCATTTTCATCCAATTGTGCAATATAAAAACTATTTAGAAGAATATGAATTGGTGTATAAACGCCTACAAGAGGAGTTTACATCAGATGAAGTTGTTTTAATATCAATGGGGACATTAACATTTATAAAGCCAGTTATAAAACAACTAAGAGAGCGTGAAATGAAAACGAAAATTTTACAAATGCCCTTTGAAACTATTAATGGGAAGCAATCATATAGTTTAGAGACTAAAAAAGAGATGTTTAAGCATTGTTATAACAGTTTTTCTTCATGGCATGGAAAAGTCTATTTTTACTTATGTATGGAAGCTCATAGTCTTTGGAAAGATGTTTTTGGATATGAGTATGCCTCAAATAATGAGATGGAAGATGCTATGAAAAGTTCTTACTGGGATAAAATAAATAAATTACGACTAAAAAACAGATGAAAAATGCAATAGTCACAGGATATAGTTCAGGTATAGGCAAGGCTATTTGTAGTGATTTAGTAAAGAAAAGTTATAATGTTATTCGATTAACTTCAAGATTAGAAGATATCAAAAGCTTAGAAATAGAGATAAAATCTCTTTTACAAAAATGTGATGTGGATTTGTTGATAAATTGTGCAGGAGTTGGTATATTTCAACCCCATGAAGAGATTAGTCTTGTAAAAATAAAAGAGTTAATAGATGTTAATTTTACTGCACCTATTATTTTAACAAATCTACTTTTACGAAGTTTAAAAAAGACTCAAGGGCATATTATAAATATCTCTTCTATTGAAGCTACAAGGCACTCTAAATTTTCAGCTTTATATACAGGAACAAAAAGTGGACTTAGAGATTTTAGTCTTGCTTTATTTGAAGAATTACGAAAAAGTGGGGTAGGGGTAACTACTATAAATCCTGATTTAACAAGAACAAACTTTTTTACAGATTTACAATTTGAACCATCAGCGAAAGAAGATACCCACTTAGTCCCCCAAACAATTGCAAAAACTGTTATTGATATATTAAATACAGATGGGGTGATTACTGATATTACTATTAGACCACAAAAATTTGAGATAAAAAAAAGATAGTAAGTATCTTAATTTAAGCCAAGATTATTTTTTAAGATCTCCTCTTCTGTTAAAGAGGTTTTTTTTTCAGGTATTTTATCTTCATTATTTTGAGAGTCTAGTAGTTTTTTTTCTAAGTTCTCTAACATAAGATTATTTGAGTTTTCAAAAGTTGGAGTATATTGACTAGTGTCTTTTGAAGATTTTGTAAATTCATTATATTCATACCTTTTTAAATGTTTTTCTAATTCATGAATATTTTCTCTTAACATTTTAATTTGCTTTTTTTGATCCACATTATCATACGGTAAAACTTCTTCATCAGAATTGCGTATTTCTATAAGATTATGAAGATATTTATTTCTATTTTGAATCTCTTTTACTTGTAACTCTTTTAGCTGTAACTCTTTTTGTTTAAGTTCTTCACTTAAATCCAAAAGCTTTTCTTCCATACTATGGATTAATGAGTCATTTTTTGTTTGAATCATTTTTTCTGCATGTCTTTTTGCATTATCTGCTAGTTTTAAGCTTATCTCTTGTTCTTGTATTGTTTCTTTTAAATCGTTTTGTTTCTCATATAAAATTTTAATTTGTTTTTTTAATTTTTCATTTTCCTCAGTCATAGATTCAACTTTATATTTATTATTAGTTATTATCTCTTTTAAATAGTCTTTATCTTTTTGGAGTTGAATAATTGTAGAATCTTTTTCATTAATAATTTTATGAAGTTCATTTAATGAACTTTCAATTAATAAAATTTGATTATTTTTGATCTCCATTGTTTATTATACCTTTGCATTAAAAATCGTCAAAATCTATGCTTCCTTTAGAATAATTAACCACATTTCCCTCAAAAAAGTTTGTTCTTTGATCATTAAATGATGAATATCCATCTACCCATGGGATAGGGTGTTTTACATTATATTCAGCAGTGTAACCTATAGCTTCTAGCCTTCTATCTGCTAGATATTCAATATATTGTCTAATAATATTTTTTGTAAATCCAAGTATTTGACCTTGAGTAATATAATCTCCCCAACTTGATTCTAGATCTACTGCTTGTCTAAACATAGTTCTTACTTCCTCTTCTAGTTCGTCAGTAAATAACTCCGGTCTTTCTTGTTTTGTTGAATTAATAAGATTCTGAAAAAGTAAGAGGTGTGTTACTTCATCTCTTTGTATAAATTTAATCATTTGAGATGAACCTAACATTTTACCTGATTTACCTAATGCATACATAGCTGCAAATCCTGCGTAAAAATATAAACCTTCTAGTATTTGATTTGCAAACATAGCAAGAACTATTTTTTTATCAGTTATTTCACCAACTGCTAAATTTTGATAGGTCCCAGCTATAAAAGTATTTTTTTCTCTTAATTTTGCATCAGTTTTCCACATATCATATATCTCATCTGTATTATCAGAGATTGATTCAACCATAACAGCATAAGATTTACTATGATTTGCTTCTTCATAAGATTGTCTTGATAAACACGCATTAATTTCAGGTGCTGTGATATATGGATTTATATTATCCATTAAATTATTTGCTTGTAAAGAATCCATAAAAATAAGTTGTGATAAAACTAAATCATACATCCTTTTTTCAGGAGGTGTTAAATATTTATAGTCTTTTGCATCTTGGGTCATTTGAACCTCTTTAGGAAACCAAGTGTTTCCCTCCATTGTGTCCCATAGGTTTGTAGCCCACTTATATTTACATCGTGTAAAGTTTATCATACCATCAGGATTTCCACCAAAAGTTCTTCGATCACTTATATTTTCAACTGAACTCGGGTTGTATATCGTTTTTCTATCCATGATGTTGCTCCAAAGAAATATTTTTAAAATTACATAATTGGTTTTAAAAAACGATTATATCTGAATTAAGGTTAAACTATTTTGATTGTTTTAAATAGTTATTTATGTTTAGATTAGGGAATCAATAATTATTATTGACACCCTACACATTCAGCACTTCTATCAGCTACATCATTAACGGCTTCTGGAGATTGGCTTCTTAAATAGTAAGTTGATTTTAGTCCTAATTGCCAAGCTAAAGTATATATTTGATGGAGGTATTTCCCACTTGCTTGATCTAGACTCATAAAGATATTTGTACTTTGTCCTTGATCTATCCATTTTTGTCTAATTGCGGCTGCTTTAATAATATCTAACTGATCAATTTCATACGCTGGAGTATAGTAGTTCCATGTTTGTGGTGATAAATTAGGCACGACTACAGGAATCTGTCCTGATAAGTTTTCTTCAAACCACTTTCTCTTATATACAGGTTCAATTGCTTGAGTGGTACCTACTAAAATTGAGATGGAACTTGTAGGTGCTATAGCCATTAGGTATCCATTTCTCATACCATTTGCTTTAACTTTTTCTCTTAGCTTATTCCAATCATATCCATCATCAAAGAGATCTTTTTGCACTAAAGCATTCACAGCAATTGGAGCACAATCCATTGGCATAATACCTTTTGACCATTTTGAACCTTCAAAAGTAGGATAAACCCCTTTTTCTACAGCTAAATCTGCTGAAGCATTAATAGCATTGTAACTAATAGTTTCCATGATAAAATCTATTTTTTTAAGATGTTCACTACTTCCCCATACGATTGAGGATTCTGCTAACATTTGGGATTCTCCCATAACCCCTAGTCCAATTGCTCTTGATTTAAGATTTGTTACTTTTACTTTGCGTAAAGGGTAAAAATTAAGATCGATTACATTATCTAGCATTCTAACAGCAGTAGGGATAACTCTTTCAATATCCTCTTTTGTATGTATTTTACTTAAATTTACTGAAGCTAGATTACATACAGCGGTATCCCCATCAATTTTTTCTTTCTCTACTATAAATATCTTTTGACCCTGAAGGGTATCAAGCGCGGTAATTTTATTGGCTAATTTAATTGTACCATTATCCAAAGTGACCTCTTCATTTTCTTCAAATGTAAGAATTTCACCATTTGCTAATTCAATTTTTATTAAATAGTGGTTTGGATTTGTATTTTGAAATATCTCCGTACATAAATTTGAACTTCTAATAAAACCAGTATGGTTATTTGGATTTGCTCTATTTGCAGTGTCTTTAAAACATAAAAAAGGACTTCCCGATTCAAAATAGGAGGTTAAAATTTTCTTCCACAAAGATTTTGCTTGCATCTGCTCTTTTGTGATTGAGGGATCATGTTCATACTCTTCGTATCGTTTTTTAAAATCTTCTCCTGTAAGTCCTGCTAAATCTCTTACTTCATAGGGGTCAAATAGTGTCCAATGTGCATCTTCTAGTATCCTTTCCATAAAAAGATCATTTAACCATAGTGATGGGAATAGATCGTGAGCCCGTCGTCTCTCTTCTCCTGAGTTCTTTTTTAAATCTATAAAATCTTCAATATCCATATGCCAAGGTTCTAAATAAACAGCAATTGCACCTTTTCTAGTTCCTAGTTGATCAACTGCAAGTGCAATATCATTTGTAATTTTTAAAAATGGTATAGTACCACCTGCAGCACTTTTGTGACCATCAATTACTCCCCCTAAACTTCTAATAGAGTTCCAATCCCATCCAATACCACCACCAAATTTAGACAGTAATGCCATCTCTTTATATCCATCAAAAATACCTTCAATATTATCTGGAGATGAACCAATATAGCAAGATGAAAGTTGATGTCTATTTGTTCTAGCATTTGATAGTGTAGGAGTTGCTAACATAACTTCAAATTTAGAAATAACATCATAAAATTCTTTTGCTCTTTGTTGTTTATTTTCTTCGTTTTGTGCTAAAAACATAGCTATTCCCATAAACATCTGTTGTGGTAACTCTATAGGTTGTTTATCATTATTTTTTAGTAAATATCTGTCATAAAGGGTTTTCATTCCTAAGTAGTTAAAAAGATAATCTCTTTGTGGATCTAAGTAGTCATTTAAGTCATCTAAATCATACCCTTTTTCTAAATTAGGTATAATCCTATCTGCTTCTTGACCATATTTAATATAGTCTGCAAGATGACAATATGCGTTTCCTTTTACCCCATGTGTTGACTTTCCAACTCTATGGTAGAGATCAAAAAGAAATAATCTTGCTGCTACAAATGTCCAATTTGGCACATCAATATCTATCTTTTCTACGGCTGTTTTTATTAAGGCTTCTTGTATATCAATTGAACTCATCCCATCGATAAACTTAATTTGAGCATCAATCTCCAGCTCACTTTGGGAAACACCAGGTAAATTATCAGTTGCAGAAATAGTATGTTTTTGAATTTTTGTGATGTCTAAAACCTCTTTTCGACCATTTCTTTTTTGAATCATTATACCCACTGTAAATCCTTTATATAATTTTTTAATTTAATTTGTATTTAGAAGTAGGATTTTAGCAAACTGTAACTTAAAGAAAGAGTATGAATTTTTTTACTTTGCTATTCTTTAAGATTTAACGATTTTTATATATAAAATTAGATATGATAGCCTAACTAAAGAGAATAAAGCAAAAAGGATGGTTATGGCAGTAAGGGTTGCAGTTAATGGATTAGGTAGAATAGGTAGATGTGTTGCTAAAATAGTAGCCAGCAGAGATGATGTCGAGTTGGTCGCTGTAAATGCAAGTGGTGCTGAAGATATGATTCAATATAACCTTAGATATGATACTGTACATGGAAATAAACAAGATATAAAAGTTTCAAATGGCTTTGTTACTATTGGAAAAGATAAGGCAAAACTGTTTAGTGAACGAGATCCTTCAAAATTAGATTTCGCTGCTTTGGGTGTAGACGTTGTTTTAGAGTGTACAGGTGCATTTTTAACAGAAGAATCAGTACAAGGGTATCTAAATAATGGCATTAAAAAAGTGGTATTTTCAGCACCAGCAAAAGATGATACAGCTACATTTGTAATGGGTGTAAATGAACAAAGTTATGCTGGTGAGGCAATTGTATCAAATGCTTCTTGTACTACAAATGGTTTAGCGCCCGTTGCAAAAGTTTTAGATGATACTTTTGGGATAGAAAAAGGTCTTATGACTACAATCCATTCATATACAAGTTCTCAACCTATTTTAGATGCAAAAGATAAAAAAGATCCTAGAAAAGGAAGAGCAGGAGCTACAAATCTGATTCCAGCTTCTACTGGTGCTGCTAAGGCTATTGGAAAAGTTATGCCTCATTTAAATGGAAAATTAAATGGTCAAGCAATTAGAGTTCCTACTCCAAATGTATCACTTGTGGATTTAACTGTAACGTTAAAAAAGAATACTACTTTAGAAGAGGTACAAAAAGCATTTAAAGAAGCTTCAACTGGAGAACTAAAAGGTATTTTAGGTGTAGATGAAGAAGGAAGAGTAAGCTCAGATTTTATTGGTGAGTCTTTATCTACAGTTGTCCCTTTGGATACAATACAGGTTATAAGTGATGATATGGTAAAAGTACTTTCGTGGTATGATAATGAGTGGGGTTACTCTACTAGATTGGTCGATATGGCTGTTCATGTAGTGAAAAACTAAAAATTATTTAGTTTATGTGATTGTAATAAAAAGGGGTTATTATGGAAATTATGATAGACAAGTTTGAAAATATTTCACTAAGTCAATTATATGGCAAATTATCATCAAAGTATGCGGAGTTACAGAAGCTTAAGAATGAGGAAAAAATAGCAGCTAGTCAGAAGAAAGATTATATTGAGATGAGTTCTGCTGATAAAAATTATGATCCTCAAGATTTCGCACGAGTATTAGAAAAGTTTCGTAATAAAGATTCTGAGATAAGAACACATGAGCAAGCCCATGCAACTATAGGTCCAACAACTAGCCCCATATCATATCAGTATCAAAAGGGCCCTGATGGAAAATTATATGCGGTTGGGGGAAGTGTTCGTTTAGAAACCTCTTTACCTGATGATCCAAAGGCGGCTGCTTTTAAATTGGATCTTTTAAAAAAAGCAGCAACTGCCCCTGTAAGTCTCAGTGGTGCAGATACAGCAATAGCCTCGCAAACAAATTTAAATAAAATCTTACTGGATCTAGAAGGAAAAAATGATGCAAGTTAATAATAATAGAAATACCATGGTAAACCTTGATGAACAACTTGCTAAAAGTGCAAGTAAAATATCAGAATTAAATTTATCAAATCAAATTGAAAATAATGATGAGATAAATCTTACTCAAGAGATAGTAGAACAAATATCTATCCCTTTACTATATACAGCAAATGCAGAAGTGATATCAACGCAAGATTCTATTTCAAAAACACTACTTGATATAAAAGCATAAGTTTTAAAAAATAGATTAAATAATTATGATTATAACAAGTAATATAGAAGAGTTAAAAAGCAAGTTAAAAGAACAAAATCGAACAATAGGTTTTGTTCCTACTATGGGAGCTTTACATAAGGGGCATATCTCTTTAATAAAAAAAGCGAGAGCTGAAAATGATATTGTGGTAGTGTCTATTTTTATAAATCCAACACAGTTTTTAATAGGGGAAGATTTCGATAAATATCCAAAAAAAGATGAATCAGATAAAAAAATTTGTGAATTAGCCAAGGTAGATTATCTATTTATGCCTAAAATAGATACGATGTATGGAGATGATGAAGTATCAATAAAAGCACCCGTACAAAATGGTTTTATCCTAGAAGGGGAGAGAAGACCTGGACATTTTGATGGTGTTTTACAAATAGTACTAAAACTATTTAATATAGTAAATCCAACAAATGCTTATTTTGGGAAAAAAGATGCACAACAGTTATCTTTGATTGAACAAATGGTAAAAAATCTCTATTTAGATACAAATATTATAGCTTGTGATATAGTAAGAGAAGTTGATGGTTTGGCGTATAGTAGCCGAAATATTTATCTTTCAAAAAAGGAAAGAATAGAAGCTTTAAAAATATCTCAGTCTTTGCAAGTAGCTGCAAAAATGATTGGGAATAAAGAATTTAATGTAAATAATATTATAAAAAAAATGCAAGAGATATTAAGTTCAAATAGTATAGAAATAGAATATATTGCCATCACAAATCGGAAATTTAAAAGTATTGAAACAATTATAATTACAAATAGTATTATTTTAGTTGCAGTAAAATTAGGAGAAACAAGACTTATTGATAATATTTGGATTTAATAATTATGTTAGAAGATAAAGGATACAATGAGTCATAATTATCAAACAAAATAGAGGGAAAATTATGAAGTCAAAATATTTAATACTATTAAGTACATTATTTTTAACTTTTGCCTATGCTGAAGAAAAAAAAGTTGATTGTTTAATTCTTGAGGATGAAAATTCAATTATTTGTAAATATTCTCATAAGAGAGTTCCTGTAGAAACAAAAATAACAGTAAACTGGATAGATCCTGAGGGTGAAATTACTCGTGCTAGAGATATGATTATACCTGCATATCATGCTTCTGTATATGATTATAGATATATAGAGGGTAGAAAAAAAGGTGTATGGACTTTTAAGGTTATAGATGATGAAAAAGAATATCTTACAACTTTTACTATAGAATAGAACTCTTCTCTCTTAAAGAATTATTACTTTATAGCTATAAAAGTAGCAAAATTGACCCATTTAAAAAGACAATCAAAATTGCTAAATCCTGCATCTAAGATCATCTTTTTATTCTCTTCATAACTATATGGAATAAGTACATTTTCTAAGGCTTCTCTTTTTTGTGAAATTTCAAATTCACTATACCCCTGTTGTTTTTTAAAATTATAATATTCATCAATAAATTGTTTATTGAGTATCTTATTGTCTGTTATCACTTTTTCACTAAAAATAAAAATAGAACCAACTTCTAAGGAATTATAAATTTTTTTAATCAATCGTTCTCTTTGTAGTGGGCGAATAAATTGTAAAGTGTAATTAGAGATAATCACATTGGATTTTTTAAAATCTACATTAAAAATATCATCTTCTATAAACTCTATATTGATACCATAAGCATTTGCTTTGTGTTTTGCACGATTTATCATAGCATTTGATGTATCAATACCAATTAAATTTAAATTATGATTAGAATTTTTTGCTAGATTTATAAGTGTAGTTGCCGTAGAACAGCCAAGATCATAAATAGTGCTATTTTCTTTTGTATATTTAAGTGCAAAAGATGTTGTAAGATGAAGCATATCATTATAATAAGGCACAGAACGTGATAACATATCATCAAACACAGATGCTACATCCTCATCAAATTCAAATTGTTTTTTAATTGCTTGTTCAAATAGTTTATCTTTCATAAAAAGTATTGTATAATAATAAACGTTTCAAAGTAGTTAAAGGGATAGTATGTCTTTTATGGAGAATTTGGTTAAAAAGGTTATTGCAATCGCACCACGGTTAAAAAAAAGAACTTTTGATCCTGAGGCTATGTCGATTGAAGATATTACTTTACCCCAATCGATTATAAATTTAGATATAGAAAAGATAAGAAAATTAATAGAGTTGGAAGTTTCTACTTATAAATCATTGGGTTATAAGGATAAAACGCTTGAAAAGTTAAAAATAAATGAGTATCATTCTTTTCAAATAGGGATAATGTTGCGTTTTATTAAAGAGGAGAGAGTGTTTTTAATACCAAAATTGGATAGTATTATCCCTAGTTTTATATTAGGGGCTACAAAAAAACAATTGCATATAAAAATATTTGATTTAGTCTATAGGTATGATTTGAGTGTAAATAAAAAACAAAGCCTTGAAGATTTAAGTAAAGAGTTGAAGTGGACACCTCTTGATGCTGGTTACTTATTGCGATATTTAAATATGGAAGATAGAAGAATTACTGTATAGTAAAAAAGGAAAAAAATTGATAGATACAAGATGTGGATTCGTGGCAACCGTAGGAAGACCAAATGCTGGGAAAAGTTCGCTTTTAAATTGGTTGGTTGGTGAAAAAATCACAATGGTTTCCCATAAAGCAAATGCAACAAGAAAAAGATCAAATGTAATAGTTATGAATGGAGATGATCAAATAGTATTTATAGATACTCCAGGTATCCATGAAAATGAGAAGTTAATAAACCAGTTTATGCTAGAAGAGGCGTTAAAAGCGATTGGGGATTGTGACCTTATTTTGTATTTAGCACCTGTTACAGACAAAATAAAACACTATGAAGATTTTCTAACGAAAAATAAAAAAAATACAAAACATATTTTACTTTTAACAAAAACAGACTTTGTGAGTGAAGCTGAGGTGTTTGACAAGATTGCAGAGTATAAACAATTTGATGATCGATATGAATCTTTAATCCCTGTTTCTATTAAAAAAGGGAGTAAGCAAAAAGATATTTTAGATGCAATTGTAAAACACCTTCCTTCATCTCCACCATTATATGATACAGAAATCATGACAACTTCACATTTAAGAGATATATATAGAGAGTTTATAAGAGAATCTGTTTTTGATAATATTAGTGATGAGATACCCTATGAAGCTGATGTAATTATCGATAAAATTGAAGAGAAAGAGAATGTAGATGTTATAAAAGCTACGATAGTTGTAGAGAAATCAACTCAAAAAGGTATGATTATAGGCAAAGGTGCCGTTGCCATTAAAAGAATAGGGTACAACGCACGTAAAAAGATAGAAAGGCTTACACAAAAGAAAGTCTATCTTGAACTTTTTGTTTCAGTGAAAAAAGGGTGGACAAAAAATAAAAATTCATTAAAAGAGATGGGATATAACTTTGACTAAAAAAGTTATATTTTAAAATGAAAATACTTAATGCGAAAGAGATAAATACTTTAAGCATTAAGGTTACTGAAGAGATTAATAAGAAAAATCTGCACAGTTTTTTAAAAACTTCTATAATAAATAGTGGATTGGATATTTCTAAGAATAGTTACTATTATTTTTATTATAATAAATATGCATCAACATATGAAATTCTATTTTATGAGAAAGTTTCTGAGTCTATTGTGCTTGAACCTTTTTTAGTCTTGGAAAAATATCCTAAAAATTGTGCTTCTGTAAGAGTCTATATAACAAATGATTATTTTGTTATCGTACAAAATAATAAATTGCTTATTTTTAAAAAGGTTACCACTTCTGATATAGATGAGATCTCTTCATATATTAAACAGATCTATAAAATAGAGAAATTTGAGATGATACAACTCTCTTCAAAAGAGTTATCTCTTTTAAAGCAGGAGGGAGTGTCTGTAAGTCAAGAATACTTTTATCCTCTTTATCATAAAAACTCTTTTAGATTTTTTATGATATTTAGTATTTTTGGTTTTATTTTATTGTTGGGTTTTTTGTATATAGAAAATAATAAGATAAAGAATATAAAATCTACTCCTATATTCTCCCCACAAGTAAAAACTCAAAAAAGAATAAGTGTGGGAGATAAAATAGATGTTTTATTTAAAAATCTTAAATCATATAATATTGTAATAGAAAAAATAGAGTATGAAAATGGAAAATTTCAAACTATTGTATATCATAAAAATAAAACGGATCTATTAAATTTTGCTAATTTATATATAAATAAAATACAGATCAAAACGCTTAAATATGATGATAGTAAAAAACTATATGCTATGGAAGTGATTATTGAAAATTAAAACAAAATTTGAAATACTATCTCATAGGGAGATTATATTATTATATTGTATTGTTATTATGACTTATACATTTATATACATTGTCTCTGATGAATTATCAAAATATCTTTTTCCCGTAAAAGAACAGCAATCTACAATAATAAAAGTTCAAAAAAATGATCTGCAAAAAGCTAGAATATTATCAGATATAGAGTTAATAGCGTATTTTAATAAACAGAAGCAAGAGAATGTAAAAATAACAAAAATAGAGATTACAAAAGATTTTATCGATATTAAAATACAATCAAATTTTGAAAATATAATAGATTTTTTACACAAGATAGAGAAAAATTTTATAGTAAAACACTTTGAGTTAAAATCTGATGATTTCCTAGCGTGTTCTATACGAGTTGATAAAAAATTTTATCTAAATTTTTTAAAAATAGGAAATAAAGAGAAGAAAAAGGGTATATTATTTAATCCATTTATCATGGAAAATAGAAAAAATATAGTTTCTGCAAAAGATTTTAATATAGATGCTATAGTAGATTTAGAAATTTTAATCAATGGTAAGTGGTATAAAAAAGATGATAAAATAGATCAGTACAAAGTGCTTTCAATATCTAAAAATAAAGTTATATTACTCAATACTCAATTAAATAAAAAAGTTATAAAGAATATTAATAATGATTAGTTTACTTGATTATCCCATAGATTACTCTTTATCTTCAATTTTGGATAAAGAGTTAATGGAAAAATATAAAATTTTACCATTGCAAAATCAGGAATTAAGTATTTTGATCGCTACATCACAAAAAGAGCAAAATGAGGAAAGATTATTAACTCTTTTTGATAAGCCTATACAATTTTTGTATTGTAGCGACCAAGAGATAAATAGAGAGCTACACTCTATAGAATTTAAACAGAAGTTGTACTTTTTATCACTTAAAGCACTCAATAACTCAAATGCAGATAAGCAAAGTGGAAATTCTTTTATTATTGATTTTATGGAAGAATTATTCTCTTATAGTATTGCCCATAATGCTAGTGATATCCATTTTGAAGCTGTAAATAAAAGTATAGTGATACGTTTACGAATAGATGGACAGCTAAATCAAATTTTTCGTTTTGATAATAAACTGTTTGCTTTAATTAGTAGTATTGTTAAATATTTTGGTAACCTTGATATTTCACAAAGAAGGATACCTTTAAATGGAAGATTTTCAAAAGAGATAGATGGTTCAATTTATGATATGCGTATCTCTACTATGCCCACGATTTATGGAGAATCAATAGTATTAAGAATTTTGGATAATGGAAATATTCAAAAAGATATTCACAATATTGGTTTTGAACAAAAAACATTAGATATAATTAAAAAAACCTTACATTTGAGTCAAGGACTTATTTTAGTTACAGGTCCTACAGGCAGTGGAAAAACAACAAGTTTATACTCTATGATTAATACGCTTAATACGAAAAATAAAAAGATAATAACCATAGAAGATCCTGTGGAGTACAAAATAGATGGAGTGATGCAGGTCAGTATAAATGAGGAGATTAATTTAAATTATCAGGTTGTATTAAAAAATATTTTACGGCAAGATCCTGATATTTTACTAATAGGGGAGATACGAGATAGCCAATCTTTACAAATTGCTATACAAGCATCTCTTACAGGACACTTAGTTATAGCCACACTGCATACAAATAGTGCAATAGAAACCATCACAAGGTTAAAAGACTTACAAGCAGAACCCTATTTAATAGCTAGTACCCTAAAAATGGTATTATCTCAAAGATTATTAAGAGTGTTATGTGATGAATGTAAAAGTAAAGATAAGCTGACAAATCTCTATAGTGCAAATGGGTGTGAAAAGTGTAACTATACAGGGTATAAAAGTAGGCAAATTATAGCTGAAGTCTTAGAAGTAGATACGAAAATATCTAATATGATTGCAAAAGAAAATTCTATAAGTGATATTCAAGAGTATTTACGCACAGCTGGTTTTGTAGAGTTACGGGAAAATGGTATGAGACTTGTAAAAGATGGAATCACAACTTTAGAAGAGTTTTATAGTAAGGTATAAAAAATATGAGATTTAAAATATATTATCAAAAAGATAAAAAAGTAGATACTCTTATTTTAGAAGCCAATAGCCTAAAAAGTGTACAAAAACTTGAAAATTTTCCAAAAAATATTATAAAAATAGAAGAGATAAAAACACTTAATTTTGAATTATTTAGACAAAGAAATAATTCAAAAGAGGTATATGAGTTTTTTACCCAATTAGATATGATGTTAAGTGCAAATTTAACTTTTAGTGAAGCGATTGAGTTGTTATTGGATTCTAAACAAGAAAAAAAAATAGAAGAGATTTTAGAAGTGATAAAGCAATCGTTAACTTCTTCTACTCCAATAGATAAAGCACTTTTAGGGTATAAAAATTATTTAGGGGAAACAAGTATACTCTTTTTGCACCTTGGTTTTGAAAATGGAAATATTAAAGAGTCCATACACTCTCTTGTGGAGATTTTAGCAGAAGATATAAGAAGTAGAGAAAAACTCAAAGAGGTGATGAGGTATCCACTTATTTTACTCTCTTCCCTTTTTGTCTCTATTGGGATGATTTTTTTATATGTTTTACCAAATTTTGAATTTATATTTACTTTACTTGAAGATGATATACCATTTTCTACATATTTATTGATTGAGATAAAAGAGATTTTAGATAGATATTGGATATTTATTTTATTAGCTTTAGCTGGTCTTGTATTTTTGATTGTATTATTATTTAGAAAATATAGGTATTTTATTGATAAAATTTTATTGCTACAAATACCTATTTTTAGTACGATGCTTCAAGATTACTATTATTATAGATTATTTCTCTCTATGTCAATTATTATTAAGTCAAAATATCAGTTTCAAGTAGCAATTTCAAATAGTAAAAATATAATTGATAATTTATATATTCGCCAGATGATGGAAAAAGTTCTAAGAAATATTGAAAATGGAATATCTGTTTCTACTGCATTTGAACAAAGTTGTTTATTTGATACATTAACAATGAAACTACTTAATACAGCTGATAATACCAATAATTATGAGTATATATTATCTAATATTACTTCCCAATATAAAAAACGATTTCATAAGAGTCTAAAAAATTTTTCCTCTATCATTGAACCTATGCTTATTTTTATTATTTCACTCGTTGTATTATGGCTTATTTTAGCAATAATGCTTCCGATTTGGAATTTAGGAGCAGTGATAAATTAGGATAAGTATTTTTTAATTTCATTTTAAGTGATAGGGGAGTAAAATCGTTGCTATCTTAAATTAAAAGGAGAGTGTATGAAAAAAAGTTTATTTGTATTGTCGCTTTTTGCGAGTTTGATTTTAGTGGGTTGTGGAGGAGGAGGTGGTTCCTCAGATGGAGATAGCTCATCTTCACCAAATAATACTACAGATAATAATGGCTCTTCGGGTGATGGTACTAATGATAATACTAACACAGGTAAGACTAAAAAATCTCTAACTGTAAATAAAGTAGAAGATATTTATGGTTATAAAGTAACTGCATTGAAAAAAATAACTGCGGGTGATGTTACAGTAACATCAGATATGGCAACCACTTTTTATTGTGATGGTAGTTCTCGTACTGTCCAAAAAGTGGTAGGAATGAAAGATGGACAAAAACTAATGGAGACGACAAATACTTATCAAAGTGATGGGGTAACAATATCAGATTTTATTATTTATGGTGAGTATCCAAAGGCTTTATCTTGGGAGTTTAAAAGTTGTGAAGGTGAATGTGAAGAGTATAATGAAGGTGGTAATAATTTTTCTAATATTGGATTAAAAGATGGTAGTAAGATAATAGCTGGAGAAGGGCTATATGGTGGTATGAAAAATACTTTAAAAACCATAGAAAAAATTGAAAATTGTAATTAATACTTACAAGCTTATGATTTTTAGGCTTAGAGGGTTTTTTCTCTAGGTCTTTTTTTATTTACTGCTATATTTACTATGATATAATCAGTTCTTTGGTGTTATATCAAAATTAATATAGTACTACTATCTAATATAACTTCACAATATAAAAAACGATTTCATAAATACTTTTTAGTTTTATTGATATCTAAATAAACCTCTAAATGGATTATGCGAAAAAATGAAATATCTTTTGATAAAAATAGTGAAAAAAAATACATATATCAATTATGATTAAAATTTTCTAAAAACTTTTTTCTAAAATAAAATTAGATATACTCTTTTCAATAAACTACTTAAATCAAGGAAAGTTAATGAAAAGGGAAACGATTTCTAAAAAATTTATCAATATTTCTATCGTAGTATCAATAGTGATTGTTTTAGCAGGTTATTTTGTACTAAGTGCCTATAAAACAACTATTGATAATGAGATATCCCAAAATATTCAAAATACCCAAAAAGAATTACGCATAAAATTAGATGGCAAGGAGAATCAACTAGCATTCTCTTTACTTTCGAAATCTCAAGAGAAAGTTGACTCTATCTTAGGTAAAACTCAAAATCTAATATATCTTGCAATGGGTATACTTTTGTTTATGGTATTGATAAATATAATAGTGATACTTACCAATGTGAAAAAAATTGTTGTCGTTCCAATGCAACAATTAAAAAAATCAATTGACAAGGTAAAAATAGATAATAATACAAATAAAATAGAGATTTTAAGTAATGATGAGATAGGAGATGTTATAGATAGCTTTAATAATTATCTAGAATCGATGAGTAAAGGGGTACAACTAGATGGTATTGTTATAAATGAAGCAAAAGCAGTTATTACAAAAGTGAATGCAGGATTGTTAAATACTCAGATTAAATCTACTGCATTTTCATCTGGAGTGCAGGATTTAGCGTTGGAGATAAATAGTTTAGTGAGTGGAATGCGATCTAATTTAGAAGTAATATCTAAAGTTCTTGTAGCTTTTAGTAATGCTAAGTTTGATTATGATGTAAAATCTATCGATGGGGTTACAGGTGAGATTGCTTCTATTATAAGTGGTGCTAAGAATACAGGAGTGACAATTTCAAGTATTATTGCTATTGTTGATATGACAACAAAAAGTTTGCTAGAATCATCAAAAAAGTTAAATAACTCTTCAAGCGTACTAAGTAACTCTTCAAATACACAAGCAGCTGGTTTAGAAGAATCTGCTGCTGCAATTGAGGAGATCTTATCGAATATAAAACAAACCAGTAATAATGCTATAGAGATGGCACATCTTGCAAAAGATGTAACACAATCATCCAAAGATGGTGAAGTTCTTGCAAAACAAACATCAACCGCAATGAAAGAGATAACAGAACAGGTAACTGCTATAAGTGATGCGATTACCATTATTGATCAGATCTCTTTTCAAACAAATATACTCTCTTTAAATGCTGCAGTTGAAGCAGCAACGGCAGGAGAAGCTGGAAAAGGTTTTGCCGTAGTTGCACAAGAGGTAAGAAATCTTGCAAGTAGAAGTGCAGAAGCTGCAAATGAGATTAAGGCTTTAGTTGAAAAAGCGGCTTTAAAAACAAAAGAGGGGCAAGAGATATCTACTAATATGATTAAAGGGTATAATCGATTAAATGATAATATTAGTTCAACAATAACAATTATTAATGATGTAGCAACCTCAGTAAAAGAACAACAAACTTCAATGACACAAATTAGTGATACTGTAAATCATTTAGATAAGGTGACTCAAGAAAATGCGAGTGTAGCGGGGCTTATTAGTGCTATGGCAAATGAAAGTGAACAACTTGCAAAAAATCTTGAGGTAGCTATTACTAGAACATCATTTTTAGAAAGTACAAAAAAGGCTATTTGTGATATAGATATGATGTTTGACTTTGGTTCTTTAAAAGCTGATCATATTAACTTTAAGAATACTAATTTTGCACAGTGTGATAATGGGACACATTTTAATGTTATTGATCATCATAGCTGTAGACTTGGTAAGTGGATCGATAGTGTTAATGATGGTGATTTGATAAGTTCTAAACATTGGGAAATACTTAAAAAAGCACATAAAAATGTTCATGGAATGACACAAGATGTAGTAGACCTTTATACAGGTGGCTATGCCAATGGTCAAATATTTGCAGTTTCAAGTAGTGTAGAAGATAATATAAATAGAGTATTTGAGGCTTTAGATGGATTAAGAGAAGATAAATGTACTAAAATGAAAGAAAGAGATAGTTAATCTATCTCCTTAATTAGTACTTGTTATATCTACGAATATAAAAAATTAATCAATATAGTTTGGCAGGAAGCAATAAAACTAAAACCATTACTAGAAATTGATAAGATTATCATCTACAAAGTCAAATTTAGATAAAATAGCCATAAACTAAATATAAAGTAGAGAAATCAATTTGGCAGAGATAATAAATGTAATAGTGTGGGCAGGATTTATATATATTTTATTTATATTTATTCGTGGTATGAATGAAACACAAGTAAAAAAACATCAAGATAAGCTAGATGAGATAGAAAAAAAGAATTTAAATAAAACAAAAGAAAATAATATAAAAGAGGGAAAAATAGATGATTAAACCATTGTTAGTAGAGATTGTAGTTGAGGAATTACCAGCGATACCATTTTTAAAAGAGTTACCAAATATAGAAAAAAAATGGGCTGATATATTAGAGTCAAATGATTTACTGTGTGAGTTTAACTTTTATTATACCCCTAGACGATTAGTTTTTTGGCATAGAGAATTTCAAGTAGTCCAAGATGATATTGAACAAGAGTTATGGGGTGCGCCTATAAATATCGCATATAAAGATGGAAAACCTACAGGAGCTGCGCATGGATTTGCTAAAAAGTGTGGTGTGGATTTATCACAAATAGAAAAGAACACAAAAGGAGATCAGGAGTTTTTATACTATAAAAGTATCGTACCTGGTAAGAGATCAAGTGAACTTTTAAATACTATGGTAAATGAATTTATTTCAAAATTAAATTTTGGTAAATCCATGAGATGGGGAAGCAGAACAGATAGTTTTATAAGACCTATTAGAGCTTTGAGTATTGTTCTTGGTGATGATTTAGTTGAGGGTGAACTCTATGGAGTAAAATCAAAAAAAGAGAGTTTTGGACATAGAATGGTCTCTTATGAGCCATTTACTTTTGATTTCGCTGGTGATTATTTTTGTAAGTTAGATAAGCATGGGGTTGTCTTGTATCAAGATGAGAGAAGAAAACTTATCTTAGAACAAATGGAAAAAATCCAAAAAGAAAATAATATCACTATTGAAATAGATGAAGAATTGCTTGATGAAGTAGTAGCCATTACAGAGTATCCAACTGCACAGCTTGGAAATTTTGATGAAGAGTTTTTAACTTTGCCTGAAGAGGTGATTATTGGTTCTATGAAAGAGCATCAAAGATATTTTGCTGTATATAAAGATGGGGCTATTACAAATAAATTTATCGTGGTATCAAACTCCTATACAGAAGATTTCTCACATATTATTGCAGGAAATGAAAAAGTACTTCGACCAAGACTTGCAGATGGTATGTTTTTTTGGAACAATGATATTAAAAATGGTTTACAAAATGAGGGTTTAAAAAAGGTAAGTTTTGTAGATGGGCTAGGTTCTATGTATGAGAAATGCCAAAGAGAGGCATATATAGCAAATATACTTGCAACAAAGCTTAATATGGAGGATAAAAAAGAGCTTTTAGATGAGACTGTTATGTTAAGTAAAGCTGATTTATTAACTGATATGGTATATGAGTTCACAGACCTTCAAGGACTTATGGGATACTACTATGCTAAAGAAGAGAAAAGAGATGATTTACTTGCCTTAGCACTAAAAGAACAGTATCTTCCAGATGGTGAAAATAGTGATCTCCCATCAAATAAATTTTCGTGTATAGTTTCACTAGCAAATAAACTAGATAATCTTATGGGCTTATTTAGTGTAGGGATGATACCAACAGGTAGTCGTGATCCTTTTGCCTTAAGACGAGCAGCTGCTGGGATATATAAAATATCTATTGAGCATAAATTATGTTTAGATATCTCTTCTATTATTGATAGTTCTTTGGAAAAATATCCAAAACTCAATAAAGCCCAATTAGTAGAATTTTTAAACGAAAGACTCTATAAACTTTACGATAAAGTAAATCCAAGTGTTATCAAAGCTGTTTTAAATAGTAATGCAAAAAGTGATATTTATAACACAAGCTTAAAAATAGAAGCATTAAATCCTTTAGTAAATAGTAGTGATTTTAAAAAAGTAAGTGATACTTTTAAAAGAGTTGCAAATATAGTAAAAGATTTAGATGAAAGCACTGATTTACATGTAGATAGTTCCTTATTTGAAGATGAAGAGGAGAATATTTTATATAAAAGATATCAAAAAATCGCATCTACAAAATATGCTACATATGATGAACAGTTAGAAGCGTTATTTGGACTCAAATCTGAGTTAGATGCATTTTTTGATACTGTTTTTGTTAATCATGAAGATGAAAAAATAAGAACAAATAGAAAAAATCTTATTGGGGCTGTGTATCATTCATTTAAAGAGATTGCAGATATTAAAGAGATTACAATATAAAAAATAAATTATTCATAAATTCCCCATTTTAAGGGGAGTTATTGATTGTTGAGGAAGTTTTTATTATAGATAGAACTTCTTTTTTTTCTATGTTTATTTCTTAGACTTCATATCTATATGTAAGTGGATAATATCCACAGCACTAGGGGTAACTCCACTTATTTGAGATGCATTAAAAAGGGTAGGTGGATTAAATTTTTTTAGTTTCTCAATCACTTCAGTTGAAAGTCCTGGTAGATTATCATAGACAAAGTTTTCTGGTATTTTAAGATTTAACATTTTTTTCATCTTCTCAATCTGTTTTTTTTGTTTATCAACATAACGATAATATTTAGCTTCAATTATCACTTGTTCTTTTAAATAATCATCAAGATGAGCTAAACTAGGGACAAGTCTATCAAATTTTTCTTTTGTTATAGTATTTCTTCCTACTAAATCAACTAATAAAATTCGATCAGAAATTTTATCTTCATTGAGCTCTTTTAAGAGTGCTAAATTTTCTTTTTTAGAGGTGAACCAAATCTCTTCCATAAATTTAATCGCATCTTGAATTGTTTTTTGTTTATGTTTCATAATCTCATAGGTTTCATCATCTATAAGTCCAAAGTTGTGACCATATCCCATGAGTCTCATATCTGCACTCTCTTCTCTTAAAAGAAGTCTATATTCAGCTCGACTTGTAAACATTCTATATGGTTCATTTGTCCCTTTTGTAACTAAATCATCTATCAAAACACCGATATAAGCTTCATCTCTTCTTAAAATAAAAGGCTCTTTTTCATCAATTGCTAATGATGCGTTAATCCCTGCCATTAAACCTTGAGCGGCAGCTTCCTCATAACCTGTGGTTGCATTTATTTGTCCAGCTAAATAAAGATTTTTTATCTTTTTTGTTTCAAGTGTATGTAAAAGTTCAGTTGGATCTACATAGTCATATTCAATAGCATAAGCATATCGTACAACTTTCGCATTTTCAAGCCCTTTTATAGAGTGTATCTTCTCTTTTTGTACATCAATGGGTAAAGAGGAACTTAATCCATTTATATAATACTCTTCTGCTCTTTTTGTTTGTGGTTCTAAAAATAGTTGATGTCGTTCTCTTTCTTGAAATCGACTTACTTTATCTTCGATACTAGGACAATACCGTGGACCTGTACCCTCTATTTGACCTGTAAAAAGTGGAGCTCTACTAAAATTTGTTCGTATAATATCATGTGTGTCAATGTTTGTGTATGTAATATAACATGGAAATTGTGTCGGGTGAAACTTTTTTTTATCTGTTCTAAAACTAAAAGGATATGGTTTTTCATCTCCTCCATGCTCTTCCATAACAGAAAAATCGATTGTGTTACCATTAATTCTAGCAGGTGTTCCTGTTTTTAATCTACCAACCTTAAGATTAAATTCTCTTAATTGATCTGATATTGTAGTAGCGGGTGCTTCCCATGCTCTACCTGCTGGGTATGTTTTTTCCCCTATATGAATAAGCCCTTTCATAAATGTTCCTGTGGTTAAAATAACTTTTTTAGCTCCAAAAGTTTCACCAAGTTTGGTAACCACCCCTGAAACACTATTATTATTTTCTATTAAAGAGGAAACTTCATCTTGATAGACATCTAAATTTGGAGTATTTAAAGTTACATTTCTCATATACTCTCGATACTCATCCATATCAATTTGAGCTCTACTTCCTTGAACAGCAGCACCTTTAGAGGCATTTAATATCCTAAATTGGATACCAGTTGCATCTGTACAAAGTCCCATCTCTCCACCTAAAGCATCTATCTCTCTTACTAAGTGACCTTTTGCGAGTCCTCCAATAGCAGGATTACAGCTAGCAGCTCCTATTTGTTCTACTAACATTGTAATAAGTAATGTTTTTTTACCCATTCTTGCAGCTGATAAACTAGCTTCTATTCCAGAGTGTCCACCACCTACAATGATTACATCATAATTTGTCATTATTACCCTTGATATTTATATAACTTTGATTATAGCTAATATCTATTTATGTATGAATGAAATATACTTTAAAGCTCATTTTTATATAATAATTAAATAAAATTTTTAATAAAGAAGGGTTGATGATAAAAAAATGCTTATTTCCTGCTGCTGGATATGGTACGCGATTTTTACCTCTAACAAAAGCAATTCCTAAAGAGATGTTACCTATTTTAACAAAACCGTTACTTCACTATGGGGTAGAAGAAGCCATTAGTGCGGGGTGTGATACTATGGTAATAGTTACAAATAAATATAAAAAAGCGATTGAAGAGTATTTTGATACAAATGATGATATTCAAAGGAGTGTACGAGGTAGTTTAAAAGAGGAGTTATTAAAAGAGGTAGATTTTATTATGGATACCTGTAAATTTTCTTATACTAGACAAGTAAAGAGGAAGGGTTTAGGAGATGCTATTTTAATGGCTCAAAAGTTAATCGGAAATGAACCATTTGCTGTTATATTAGCAGATGATTTATGTTTTAATAAAAATAGATCAGTTTTATCTCAAATGATAAAACTCCATGGTTTATATTCAGACCATTGTATTGTTGCAATTGAAGAGATAGCGCAAGAAGATACAAAAAAATATGGTGTTATAGCAGGGCAAGAGATAGGAAAAAATCTTTTTAGAGTTCATAATATGGTAGAAAAGCCAAATCCTGAAGATTCGCCATCAAATTTAGCAATAATTGGTAGATATATTTTAATGCCAGAGATTTTTGATGTGATTCAAGAGACAAAACCTGGAAAAGGCGGTGAGATACAGATTACTGATGCCCTACTCACCCTAGCAAAACAGGGGAAGGTATTGGCTTATAAATTTGAGGGGAAAAGATTTGACTGTGGTAGTGTTGATGGTTTTGTAGAGGCTACTAATTATTTTTATAAAAAAAGTAAAGATGAAATATAATAATAGAAATTTTTATAAAATGAAAGATAATAATTTTATATATAAATCAATAAAAGAGGAGGTAAAACAAGTCGGTTATTATGATTTACCATTGCAAGATACTACAAAATATAAAAATTTTGCAAAAAGTGTAAAACAAAAAGATATAGCCGTAATTGGTACTGGAGGCAATACTCTAGGAACTATTGCTATTTATAATTTTTTAAAAATTACAAATACCTATAATAAAACACTTCATTTTTTTGAATCAACAGACCCCATTGATATTCAAACTAGACTCTCTTCCCTTGATTTAAACGATACTCTTTTTTTAGTGATAAGTAAATCTGGAGTTACAATCGAAACAATAAGTTTATTTAAATATTTTCATACTTTAACCCATATTGATAAATCAAATTGTGTTATAGTAAGTCAAGCGCAAAGTAAATTAACTATGTATGCTAAAAAACACCAAATGCAAATATTTGAAATCCCTCAAAATATAAGTGGAAGATTTTCTGTTTTTTCTGCGGTTGGATTATTACCTTTGGCAATTATTGGTGTGGATATTGATAATCTTTTAGATGGTGCAAAACAAGTAAGAGATAGTTTTTTAAAAAAAGGTGCATTCTATAAGCCGCTGATGCAAAAAGCTAGATTTTTAGCAGAAAATAAAACAAAATATAATATTAATATAGTATTTTCATATTCTGCATCATTAAAGGGGTTTAATAAGTGGTATATGCAACTTTGGGGTGAGAGCTTAGGAAAAATAAATATAAATGGAACTAAACAAGCTTTAACTCCTATAGGACTTGTGGGTCCTGTGGATCAACACTCTTTTTTACAATTGATAGTGGAAGGGAAGAGGGATAAAACAGTTACATTTATAAAAATAAATAATTTTGAAAACAATACTATTATTCCTGCCAATACATTAGATGGTTTTGATGATTTAGAATATATAGATGGCTTGACCTTCTCCCAACTTATAGAGAAACAAGCAGATGCTACCATTGCATTTATACAAAATATTGCTGATATTCCATGTGATGTTATCACTATAGATAAGGTTGATGAATATAATATTGCATCGTTGATGTTTAATTATCAGCTTTTGACATCTATAATAGGAAAGTTTATACAAATAAATACTTATGATCAACCAGGTGTTGAAGCTGGGAAAATTATTTTAAAAAACAAATTAAAATTTAAATAATAAAAGAAAAAATTAAGTTTTATTCCCTAAATGGGGTCTGACCCCTATTGGCGTATAATAAGAGTTTTTAAAACATTATGTTAAAATGAGAACCAATCAGAAGAAAGAGGTTTATAAAATGAAGATTATCGCAAGTAATTTTAAAACAAATCATACGCGTAAGGGTGCAAAAGAGTTTATAAAAAGTGCAAACTCTTTTTTACTTGATAATGAGATAAAAAATAGTGTCTATATTTTCCCCACGGCAACAGCTTTAGATCAATTTAACTTAGTTGATAACTTAACTATAGGGGTACAAAATGCTTATTATACAAGAAATGGTTCATTTACAGGCGAAATTGGTACTGAACAACTTGATGAATTTAATATTAAAACTATTTTAATAGGGCATAGTGAAAGAAGGCATATTTTAGGGGAGTCTCAAAAAGAGATTATTTTGAAATATAATTATTACAAAGCTCTCGGATATAAAATCATTTATTGTGTTGGTGAGCCTTTAGAAGTTAAAGAGGCAGGTATCACCCAAACTTTGGGATATATTTGGGAACAATTTGATGGTATAGATTTAGAATATGATAATTTAATTATAGCTTATGAGCCTGTATGGGCAATAGGAACTGGTAAAATTCCTACTCTTGAAGATATTGCTTTAATCCATAAAAAAATTAAGAAAAAAATAACTCAACCTTTATTATATGGGGGAAGTGTAAAAACATCTAATATTTCTGAAATATTAGATATTGCAAATGTTGATGGTACTTTAATAGGTAGTGGCTCTTGGAATGTAGATGATTTTAAAGAGATGATCAAAATAACAAATAGTAAATAGAAACAAGGACGAGATAGATGATAATGAATGGTAAAAAAGGTGTAATTTTAGGTGTTGCAAATAATAAATCTATTGCTTATGGCATAGCCAAACAATGTAAAGCACAAGGTGCAGAAATTGCATTTACGTATTTAAATGATTCTTTAAAAAAAAGGGTCGTTCCAATAGCGAGTGAATTTGGAAGTGAGAATTTAGTATATCCTTGTGATGTTTCAAATCCTCAAGAGATAAAAGCACTTAAAGAGTCATTAGAAAAAGATATGGGAAAGATAGATTTTATTGTTCACTCTATTGCTTTTGCTCCGAAGTCTGGACTATCTGGAAGATTTTATGATATTTCAAAAGATGCATTTGATGTTGCGATGGATATATCTGTTTATAGTTTAATTGAAGTGGTAAGAGAGTTAAAACCTTTGATGAGTACAAATTGTTCAGTGCTTACCCTAACATACTATGGGGGAGTCAAATATATCCCAAATTATAATCTTATGGGAGTAGCAAAAGCTGCTTTGGAGATGACTACAAAATATTTAGCTGAAGATTTAGGAAAAGATGGAATTAGAGTAAATGCTATCTCTGCAGGTCCTATTAAAACTTTAGCAGCAGCTGGTATTAGTGATTTTAGATTTATGTTAAAATGGAATGAGGAACATTCTCCCTTGAAAAAAAATGTTACTATAGATGAGGTTGGAAATTCTGGTATGTATCTACTAAGTGACTTAAGTAGTGCAGTTACTGGGGAAATTCACTATGTTGATTGTGGATATAATATCATGGGGATGCCTGCAGTTGATTTTGATGAAAATGGAAAACCAACAATTGCATGGAATGGCACTGACCGTTAAGAAAAAGCCAACAGTTTGGCTTTTTTAGGACAGTGCGAGATTTTGATGTGCAAAAGAAATTTTAAATTTCGTCTTTGCACCAAAATGTCTGAGACTGACCGTTAAGAAAAAGCCAATAGTTTGGCTTTTTTAGGACAGTGCGAGATTTTGAATGAAGAAAACTAATTTATATGATAATATGATCTAAATTTTGAAAACTTTATTTTTTTTATTAATCCTTAGCTTATCTCTTTATGCAAAAGTGGATATAACTCTTTCTCATACTCATATTAAAAATGGAACAACTTTTGCTGTTATTTTGCAAAGTGATACAAAACTATTATACGCGCCTAATGTTATTTATAAAAATAGAACTTTTCAAATGTTTACAATCAAGGGGTCAGTAAAAAAATATAGAGTATTTATTCCTGTTGATTATTATAGTAAAAAACAAAATGAAAATGTACAAGTAAGATATAAAATAGCTAATAGTTTGATAAAAAAGAATTTTCCTATAAAAATAGTAGATGGTAATTATAAAAAAAATGAAATGATAAAAGTAGCAAAAGGGAAAGTAAGCTTATCAAAGAAAAATAAAATTCGTTCACAAAAGGAATATAATATTGTATTTAAAAATGTGTATTCAAAAATTACACCCTATGACTTAACTTACAATAGCCCATTTATAAACCCAATGAAATCTAAAATCACAAGTGCTTTTGGAAATGCACGCGTATACAATGGGAAAACCAAAAGTTATCATACGGGTACAGATTTTCGTGCAAAAGTAGGTACAAAGATATATGCTGCAAATAATGGTATCGTAGCTTTGACAATGGATCGATTTTATTTAGGAAAAGTTGTTTATATTGATCATGGACGAGGTGCTTTTTCTTATTACGCTCATATGAGTTCTTTTCATGTAAAAAAAGGTCAAAAAATAAAAAGGGGTGATATAATTGGAAAATCAGGTAAGACAGGAAGAATTACTGGACCACATTTACACTATGCCATGAGGTTATATAATACTACGGTTGATCCATTACAATATGCCGAACTCTATAATAAAATTTTAAAATTGTATCCATAAGAACTTAGCCAAATACACCAAAGACTAGAAAAAGTTATGCAGAGTGAAGAACTAAATAGAGGAACTTCTAAAAGTTCCAAACCACCTGTGCATAAACATTATTTAAATCTTTATGTTCTATATCACTATTGCCTTTAAAGATATGAGAGTATGATAGTTTTAATGATACTTGTTTATAACCGAGCAAATACTCCAATCCTGC
>PDWI01002321.1_pt1 | contig 28764 bp, 15 predicted proteins | sample 1430891 | NCBI WGS metagenome assembly PDWI01 (sample SAMN01162508, study PRJNA174530) | Oral metagenome, whole genome shotgun sequencing project. | biome: Marine environment; feature: Marine mammal; material: Swab sample of the gingival sulcus; isolation source: swab sample of gingival sulcus... | reverse complement strand
ATTTATTTCATCAAGGTTCTAAAAACCGAAAAAGTTGTCTTGCTGAAAAAAGATGGGAATTACTACATATATATAAATAGAAAATTGTACCTTTGTAATCGTAAGGATTGACTTGCAGTTAAAAGCGATTCTAAGCAATGAAATGAGTTTAGCTGGTTTCTAAATCGTTACCTTAATCTAACTATAAATCTAAAATACCTCTAAAAGTCAGAGAGTTACGAGGAAACTTAAAAGTTTATCGGGGAGTTTTTTTGGAAGTAAAGATGTGTAGCCATAAGAATTTGATGAACAATCGATTAAAAACGACAGTTCACTGATAAGTTTTAGCGTTCCGATTTGTTACATTTACAAAAAAATAATACACTCAACGAGGGAAATTTATGGCATTTTAGCAATAAAAAATTGATTTAAGAGATGACAAGTTTTTAATTAAGAGTATTGTTTTAATAGAGAGCTATGTATTTTATAATCTTGCTAAGACTGTTTCGGTCGTTGAGTTTGTGGTTGCTTTGATAGGATCAGCGAATGGATCGTGTTCATCTTCCTCCAACCGAGGGAGATTTTATATAACATTCTTATAATCTAAGTATGATTTCTTAGACCAAACTGAGGTTATAACTTTACTAATTATTCTATATTTACCTTAGGGGCGAGCTAAAGCTCCCTCCAAGGTATTTTATCTCTTAGGAAACTAATGAAATACAAGAATTTAATCAATAAAGCATTAACACCTTAATTTAGGACACAAGTGGAGTTTCATACGAGAGTCTTCTAGAGCAAGGCTAAAACTTAGTATAATTTGCAAAAAAACTATTAACTTTGTGACTTAATATATAGTGTACAAAAGCCTTTATCTCCCGAGAAAAAGGTAGTGAAAAATAAATCATCAAAGAATAGCATTAAAAACGATGAGTGAAATCATAAAAGAAGAAAAACAAGAAGTTAAGAAAAGCCTTAACTTCATTGAGCAAATAGTAGAAAAAGACCTTGCAGAAAGCAAAAACTCTGGACGTTTACAGACACGTTTCCCTCCAGAACCAAACGGCTACCTACATATTGGACACGCCAAAGCTATCTGTATGGACTTTGGTATCGCACAGAAATATGGAGGCGTATGTAACTTACGTTTTGACGACACAAACCCAGCAAAGGAAGACGCTGAATATGTGGACGCTATTCGAGAAGACATTAAATGGTTAGGCTTCGAATGGGGGAATGAATACTATGCTTCTGACTACTTCGACAAGCTCTATGCTTTTGCCGAACGTTTAATCAAAGAAGGACACGCTTACGTTGATGAACAATCTGCAGAAGACATCGCCAAACAAAAAGGCACGCCTACAACTGCAGGCACAGAAAGCCCTTATCGCAATCGTCCAGTAGAGGAAAGCCTAGACCTCTTCCATAGAATGAATGCAGGAGAGTTTGAAGAAGGAGCAATGATTTTGCGTGCTAAGATAGATATGGCTTCGGATAATATGCACTTCCGTGACCCAATCATCTATCGAATTATCAAACAGCCTCATCACAGAACGGGCAATAAGTGGAACGTTTATCCAATGTATGACTTCGCTCACGGACAGAGTGATTACTTCGAAGGCGTTACACACTCAATTTGTACGCTTGAGTTCGTAGTACATCGCCCTCTGTATGATTATTTCGTAGAGTTGCTCAAAGACAGCGACTATCGTCCTAATCAGTATGAGTTTAATCGCTTGAACCTCACCTATACAATGATGAGTAAGCGTAAGCTACTACAGCTTGTAGAAGAAGGTTTAGTCGCTGGCTGGGACGACCCACGTATGCCTACCATCAGTGGTTTACGTCGTCGTGGTTATACGCCAAGCTCTATTCGCTCTTTCATTGATAAGATTGGCTACACAAAGTACGACGGAATGAACGATATGGCTCTCCTAGAGCATAGCGTACGAGAAGACCTTAACAAAGTAGCGACACGAGTTTCTGCAGTACTAGACCCAATAAAGCTCGTACTGACCAACTATCCAGAAGGACAAGTTGAAACGATGACTTTCACAAATAATCCAGAAGACGAAAACTCTGGCACGCATACAGCTAGCTTCTCTCGTGAGCTATTTATCGAGCGTGCAGACTTTATGGAGAATGCTCCTAAGAAATACTTCCGTCTAACTGAAGGTAAGGAAGTGCGACTCAAGAGTGCCTATATCATCAAATGTACTGGTTGCAAAAAAGATGATGAAGGGAATATCGTGGAGGTTTATGCCGAATACGACCCACAAACGAAGAGTGGAATGCCAGAAGCCAATCGTAAGGTTAAGGGAACAATTCACTGGGTTTCAGCAACAGATAGTTTAGAGGCAGAGGTTAGACTCTATGACAGACTATTCACAGATGAAGACCCTGCTGGAGTCAAAGATAAGACTCTTGCAGAACTTATCAATCCTGACAGCCTTAAAGTAGTGAAGAATGCACGCCTTGAGCCATTCTTAGCTGAGGCAAAGGTTGGCGAGCCATATCAATTCCAACGAGTGGGCTACTTCGCCCTTGACCCAGATAGCACTCAAGAAAACTTAGTTTTCAACCGAGTAATTGGTCTGCGTGATAGCTGGAAGAAACAGAGTAAGTAAAACTAAAATTACCAGTTAAGGCTGTGCCAAAATCTTTATTTTGGCACAGCCTTAACTAAAAATAAACAAAGCTTTTATGCTAGATTCTTTAGATTTCATCAAAGATATATTGCACCATCTAGATTACTTTTGGGTAACAATCCTAATGGCAATCGAAAGTTCCTTTATTCCCTTTCCAAGCGAAGTCGTAGTGCCTCCTGCTGCCTATCGTGCTGCTAATGGAGATTTGAATATCTATCTCGTGGTCTTTTTTGCGACACTCGGGTCTGATATCGGAGCTTTGATTAATTACTTCCTAGCACGTTATCTAGGACGCCCTATTGTCTATCGCTTTGCTGAGAGCAAGCTTGGACGTATGTGCTTGCTATCTCAAGACAAAGTCGAACAAGCAGAGGCTTACTTCCAAAAGAATGGAGCAAGCTCCACGCTCATTGGTCGTCTAATACCTGGGATTAGACAATTAATCTCTATCCCAGCAGGCTTAGCTCGTATGTCACTTAGCAAGTTTCTATTCTACACAACTCTCGGAGCTGGAACTTGGAATTGTATCCTTGCAGGTTTGGGTTACTACTTCGGAAAAATTGTACCAGAGGATAAACTAGTTCCTACAGTAATGCAGTACAGCAAAGCTATTGGTTTAGGCATAACATTTTTAGTTCTATCCTTACTTATCTATCGCTTTATCCTTAAGCCTTATTTTGCTTCAAAACAAAAGAAGTAGAATGTACAACTGTCGATAAATAATTAGTTCGAAATTAATCGGAGGCTGTGTCAAAACGGAAGCTTTGACACAGCCTCTTTTTAATTTTCGCTTTCCTATCTCTCCATAGTTCCTTTAGAAGATAAAGCCAACTATCTACAAACAAAATAATTCCCCTCCGTGGTAGAGCCTTTCACGGGGAACTTTTAATAGGCTCTATTCGGTCGTTGAGCTTGTCGAAACGTCCCGATTGGGCTAAATACAGCTATTATTTCTGCATTTCGACAACGCTTCGCCCCCTTAGACAATGCTTCGACAAGCTCAGCAACCGACTCAGGGAACGGCTCAGCGACAATCTCAATGACCGAACCGAAGGTCGCCCTCAAGGCAAATAATAGTTGTTTGCTAAGAACTTAATTGCTGAAAGATAATTATGCAAAGCTATCCCGTGGGAGAGATGTTGCTGAAAGCGACGGATGGGGCGAGCTTAGCTTCAAGTTGTCTTGTTATAAAATAGAGGAGGGTATGCCCTTTTGACACACCCTCCTCTATTTTATTTCTCTAGCCTAGACTACAACCCTGGCCAATTGTATGATGAAGCTGTTTCTGCTTCGAACTTATTCTCTAGCTCATCAGGGAAATTATGGAAGAAGTCAATACCTGTCTTCTTCTCTAGTTCATCAATCGAGATTGAAGTACTTCTTACTGACGTATGCTTTGGATAAGCTCTATGCTCTGTCCAGAAAGCAATACCGTGATACTGATTTCCTTTCTTTACAACAATTGCCATAAAGAAATAGTCAGGAATAACCATTATCCCTTTAATCTTCCTAGATTTGATTTGACCGTCTTTAATTGTACCTCCTTTGGCAACATAAAGCACATCTCTAAAACTAGGGTTACGTCCCCAACTTTGCACCTTACGCTCTTGGTCTAACCAAATACCCCCATTATGTCCATGTTGGATTTGAGGTGCCATATTGAAGTAATTAAAAGTCTGCTTATTGGCTTCTCTGCTCTGTAATCTATCAGATGAAGCAACTAGGTGACCACGGCTATAGCCAGAACCTCTATAGAAAGTTTCTGTCGAGAAGGAACGTGGAATATATTGACTATCCCAACGCCAATCTTCAGTACGTTTAACATTCTTAGCAGAATTCTTATCATTAAATTGGAAAGCAACCCAGCGAGTTCCACGCTTATCAACATCAAACTCTAATGAGTAGTTCACATCACCATTGCTTGTTTTTAGTGTAACAAAGTAGTTATTTGTTCCTCCAGCAAGCTTTGGCAACTCAAGAAGATTGACATCTCCCTTGATATGCTCCCCTGCAGGGACTTCACCTCCCTCAGGATTTGGTTCTTCAGTACCTCCTCCTGTATTTGGGTTCTCTGTTCCTCCACCAGTATTAGGATTATCATTACCTCCAGTAGTCTTACCAGCGACCAACTTAATATCATCAAGACGGATACCATCAGTTAGGTTATCAGCCTCAAACTGAATGAATGTAACATTGTCAGGAAGTGTTACTGTGAACTCTTGGTACTCATTCTTCTTCAGCTGAGTAGCTGGAAGCATAATAGCACCCTTATCCGTAGATAACTTGAGGGCGTTTGCCATAAGCGTACCTGAATTATCAGCTAACTTAAAGCTAAGCTTTAGATCTGTCCCCGTTTTGAAGTTCTCTATTCTAAAAGCAGACTTCTTATTTGAAGCAAACCAAATGTGCCCATCTAAAGAACTAGTCTTACGAGCTGATGCTTTAGAATATCTACCATCAAAGAATGGGTCAGAATACTTATTTGTCTTAACGCTCCAGCCAGTATACTTATCTACCGATGGATAGTAACTCTTTCCCTCAACTTTCTCTGGAGAACCAAATGTTTCCAAGAAGACAACTCCTGCTTGAGGAGTAGGATTTTCTGGTTCAGGGTTCTCCGGTTCTGGATTTTCTGGAGTAGGTTCGTCCTTTTTTACCCCGTGCTGAGTAATAATTAGCTTTTGATACTTTGATTCAGAAGTCAAAATGATTTCTGCAGTACGCTCCTTGTCTTCTGAATTTTCTAAGATATCGAAGCGAATATCTTTCTTACTGACAGCATCACTTCCAGCCCAAGCATCAGCCTTAACCCACGCTTTGGCACTCTCTGGCTCAACACTAATTGCCCATTTATTAGGCGTTGTAACCTTGATAAAGAAAGCATCCCCCTTTTGAGGTACACTCTTGATGTTTTCACTACTAGATGATAAGCCTATAGATAAAATACTATCTGCTATCTGACTCTGACCAACCTTATCTCCACAACTAGACAAGGTAAATAATAGCAGGGACGAAAGCCCTGCCATTATTATATTTCTTAATTTAATCATAATTATCGTCCTTTAAGAGCTTCTATAATAAGAGGCTTTTGTGCATCTTTTTTAGGAAGCTTTGTTTGATCCCACTCATCAAGATTGAATGTTGCACTTGGCTTATTGATATTTGCCTTACGACGAAGAATTTGGTTTGCACCAATCTTCTTGTCTAGCTTAGCAGTCCAAGTACCAATAATATCAATCATTGTATCTCCCTCGAATAAAGCAATAGAATCGTCGCCATTAAAGTTGATGACAGTATTATCTGTTTGGTTTATTTGAGCTTTTGGTAGAATTTCAGCACCTGTTTTAGAGATGATAAATATCCCTTTTGGAGCAATTTTCCCTTCTAGTTTGAGTACCTTAGCTTCTGTCTCAGGACCATTGTAATTAGCCATCATTTGAAGTGTATAAGCACTTAAGTCTATTTCCTTATCTGTAGGGTTGTAAAGCTCAATATACTTATCACTACCGAAGCCACTGTTTGGCTCTACATAAGTCAAAATCATTGGCTTACCAGCCTCAACACCTCCACTTGGAGCCTTTGGAGCAATCTTTACTTCAAGCTTATTCTGTCCTTCCATTGTCGTGAACTTCTTGCTTGCTGTAATATCTTGACCATTTGCCATTAGAAGCGTACATTCATAGCCATCTTCAATAGTAAGAGCTACAGAAACCTCAGTTCCTGCATCTACTTCTGTCACCTCTTGCCCTTCCTGCATAAACTTAACAGTGGCGTGCTCTACAGAAGGAATTTCAAGAAGAGCCTTTTCTTTTAGCTCAGGTTCAGTTCCTCCTTCAGTACAGCGAGCGTCAGTAAAGTTGATATCTCCGGCATTACGGATAACAATATTCCAATAAGTTGTACCCTTACTACTTTTTGATTTAGAAACGATACCAGTTACCGAACCATTCTTATCAGACTTAGCTTCACCAGCAAACTTAGCATATTTATATACTGCCACAGAAACACTTGCTGTATTCTCAGGCATCATTGTCTTACAATCAGAGATTGGGTGGAAAGCGTGCTTACCATTCTTACCAGGTGTAGGATTAAGTTCTCCATCAGTATTGACAAACTGAACGTGTTCAACCGTAACTAATAAGTTTTCACACTTATTGTCGTAAATATCTTGCAATGTAACGACCTTTGGCGTAACCTCTGCAGTTTCTTTCGTATCGATAACAAAAGTTTCAGCATTTGTCACTCCTGTATAGTCTAATTGTAGACTACCTCCTTTGTAACGTCCTAACTTAGCCCAACGAGGATAAATCTGAAGGACAGTATTCTTGGCAAACTTTCCTGCAGAAGCTAGACGAAGTGTAAGGGCAACATCGCCAGACTGAACAACAACATTCTTATTAGATGCACTATTGTTCCCTACCATATCACTAATAACTGTAGCTTTGAAGAATACATTGCTTTCTATCATTGTTTCCTCTTGATGTGTCTGCAAGAAGTTGGCAAGTGTTACCTCTTTTGCTTTATCTGCAGGCTCAGGCTCTTCACCTGTATTACCTCCACCAGTGTTGCCTCCACCAGTAGCATCTCCAGAGATTAGCTTAACATCATCAAGACGAACACCATCTTCAAGATTATCAACTTCAAATTGAATAAATTTAGCATTATCAGGAAGCGTAACAGTAAACTCTTGATACTCATTCTTCTTTAGCTGAGTAGCTGGAAGAGCAATTACTCCTTGATCTGTAGAAAGTTTAAGAGCATTTGCCATAAGCGTCCCAGTATTATCTGCTAACTTAAAGCTTAGTTTCAACCCCTTACCTGTCTTGAAGCCTTCAATTTTAAGAGCTGATTTCTTCTTCGAAGCAAACCAAATATGTCCATCTAAACTACTAGTCTTACGAGCAGAAGCTTTAGAATACTTACCATCAAAGAATGGATCAGAATACTTATTTGTTTTGATTACCCAACCATCATATTTGTCTACCGATGGCCAGTAACTTCCCTTAACAGGAGTACCGAAGGTTTCAAGGAAGACTGTTCCCTCTGCAGGATTTTCTGGTTCAGGCTCAGGATTTGGATTAGGAGTTTCACCACCACCATCACAACGTTCTTCAGTCATATTAAAGTCTGCCATCGTACGAACAACTAAGTTCCAATAACGAGGCTTGCCTTCTTGCTGAGATGTTGTTAAAATACCAGTGATAGAACCATTCTTTGTAGGGATAGGCTTTGTTGCAAATGTAGCAGGATATTGTCCTACTTTAACCATAACACTTAGGTCAGCATTACCTTCAGGAGCTTTAGTCTTACAATCTTCAACACGGAAGAATGGAATTTTAGAATCATTGAAAGCACCTTCTGCTTTCTGGAACTGAAGATGCTCAACCTTTACAAGAATATTTTCATACTTGTGGCTGTAAACTTCTTCAAGCGTAAGCACCTTAGGCTCGGCAGGCTTATTCGCTATAACCTTAACAGCATCTGTTAGATTTTTGTCAAGAGATAGTTGTTTGTCCTTTTTCGTACCATTCTTATCAACATAGAAACCATACTTAGCTCCTTTAAGTTTTACTTCTAATACATCTCCAACCTTTACACTTTTTCCTTTAGGGATAGAGATGATAATCCCCTTATCACTTCCGTCTTGAACGTAAGCTAGGTAAGGTGGGTAGAATTGCTTCGCTGTATTATCAGAGATGACAGTCACGACAAGTTTAACATCTTCTGCGATAGCTGTTGCCTCTGCCTGTGTTTGATCTTTGTCATACTTCTTTATGAAGTCTGCAAGCTTCAGATCACCTGCTGGTACTACAACTTCATTGCCTTCTCCTTTTTGAATAACCTTAATAGTCTTATTAATAGCTCCAAAAACAAGACGGATTTGCCCCTCACGCTTAGCGTACAAATTCTTCAGAACCTTAATTGTAATTGTAGCATTCCCATCATTTCCTTTCTTAGGATCAACAGAAATCCAATCTTCGGACGTGTCAATTGTCCAAGAACGATTTGTTTCAAGGTTAATAGAGAATGTTCCCCCCTCAGATTTAACTTCAAGGGAATTGTCCTTCATCTCAGGAGTCATCTTATAATAGGCTGGCTCATAAGCGTCATCGTTATCCTTACAAGCAGGCAAAACGCCGACTACAAGAGCGATGAGCATTGAGAATAGGTAGCTTATATTTAAGCTTTTCAGTTGTTTCATATTTTCGTTATTTATAAGTAATTATTATTAGAATCTTTTGTTATTCATCTGAACATCTTTTAGCTTCAGTATATAAAGCTGTGGCGTATCTACAAAATAAGAGAGTATTGCCACAATACTACCGGAGCCTTCTGCTACTTTGTGTCCAGCAAACTGAGCATAGCAACTTGTTCTGACAATGATTTCTTTCCCATCCTTGTCTACAATCGTTCTATTGATTGCTTTTAAGTTCTTATTGATGGGATCTGCATAAGTGTGTCCTAGTTCGCTTTGCTTAAACTGAACGTTATCCAGCTTAATAAGCGTTCCAGCCATAGACTTATTAATATCCTTGAGCGTAACAAGCTTTGGAGTTATTTCTCCAAGAGCAACAAATTTCAAGACCTTACTGACCAATTTCTCGGGCAAGAAAGCTGTTTCGTACCTTGGTTCTAAAGAACGATAACCAAGCCCTATTTGATCTCCGTATTTACCAAGAGTCAACCCCTTGGCTAGTAGGAGGACTTTGCTCCCTTGAGGATAAAGCGTGCTAAGGTTTCCCATTGCAAACTTTAACTCAATACCCCCCGTTTCATCTTGGATAAAACAAGTCTTATAGAGGTTACCCTTACTATCATCTGAAGCCATTACTGCCTTGACGACGACATTGTCCTTGATGGTTGTTGCTCCATTCTTATACAAAGCTTTAAGCTGAGCAACCGTTGTGTTTGCTTTAAGCTTAGCCCAATCTCCTTGCTCTACCTTTGGGTTAGGGGCAGGAGGGTTGTTGTAGTTACAACTTACAAGGGAAAGCAAGCTCAAACCCAAGAATATTTTAGATATACTTTTTTGTATCATATCGTTGCTTTATTTCTTAGAATTGGAATGATGTATTAAAGAAGTACGTTGTACCATAAGAGTAGAAGTACTTCGAAGCAAATGGCTTATAAAGTTGAGCATTACCATTCGCATCTCTCTGAGTACGCACACGAAGTTGCTCATAACCTCCTGAATGTAGGTTTTTATTGTTAAGCACATTATTTATTGATAGGTTAAAGCGAATATACTTACCGTGCGTAATTCTGTATGAATATCCCAAGAATAAATCAAGAGTAAAACCTCCCTTTAGTTTCTCTGGGTTAATAACAGATGGGTCATAAGTAGCCTTGTTCATTGGATCATTAAATGTATTACGAGCAAGGTCTGTTCTCAACGTTGGATTCATTGAAATATAGTTACGCCCGAAGTAGTTTGCGTTAAAACCAAACATTCCGTACCAAGGAGCTCTATAGGTCATACCAACGCTTGCTGCCGTCTGTGGCGTACCTGAAACTTGCAGTCCCTTCCAATAAACCTTATCACTTGCGATAACTTTATCTTTATTATCAATTGTTTGGATAAAGTTTGGATTATTGCTGTACTGATATTGTCCTAGAGCAAGAGCCGTATTTACACTTAGCGTTGATGATAGCTTTGCCTCAAAACCTAGTTCAGCCCCTAGATGACGCGTAGCAATCCCTGTGAGCGAATAGTTTGAGAAAGCTGAAGCTGCATCGTCATAGAAGCTCATTGTCTTGCTCTTGTCTTTTACTTGTGTGGCAAATAATGTTACTTGTCCACGTAACCAAGGCAAACGAACAGCATAACTCAAGTCTACAGACATTAGCTTCTCACTCTTAATATTATCGACGTATGTATTACGTGTACGAGGAGAGATAAAGATATTACGGAAGTTTGGTGCTTGCTCTACATAACCAGCATTTAGCACAAGATAGTGTCTACCGTTAATCTTATACGTAATACCAGCCTTAGCTCCGAAGTCCATAAAACGTAGTTCATCTGATTTCCCAAAAGAATTATTAGGGAATAGACCACGACGTTGCAAGCCATTACGATATACGTTTGTCTGAGTCAATGAAAATGCTGTATAAGCATCAATGTGAGAGAATTTATACTTTAGGTTCAACCAAGCTTGATAGCGTTGAGTCGAAGCCTTGTAGTTGTTCCCAAACTTATCTCCTTCGACAGCGATGTGATCAGGATTATTCAAGTCCATCTGGAATTTATCTGGAGAACCTCCAAAATCACGCTCTGCAAACTTATCAATGTCATAGACATAGTTTGCTCCAAGGAGATCACCAACTTCACTATAGTAGTGTGTTAGGTTATGACGGAAGTTTAAGCCTCCATTAACTCTTAGCCAATTTGTTGCTTCCCAATTAAGATTACTTGCAGCAGCAAATTCCTTTTGGTCTGTATGCCTTAGGTCAATCATATACAAGGCTCTATTGCCATTTGCCAGAAGTTTTCCTTCGGAGTTATACAGAGGAGCAGAGTTCTGACGATTGATTTTATATAATTGATCCCAATTAATGTAGCGAGTATTAGGGTCTGTCTTCCAAAGCTCTTCATATAGACCAGCTGTTTGAGGGTCTTCTTGTCCTGCTTGTGCCATATCTGTAAAGTAAGTTGGCAAATTTCGATAGTAATCAGGACGAGGGTCTGGAGCATTATACCAGTTCAGTGCTGAGTAAATGTTATAGCCAAAACGATAAGAAAGGCTGGTATTCAGCTGGAATTTCTGATTTGGTGCATTGAAATAGTGTGTCAGTTGAATAACTGGTTCGTGGTTGCTCTTCTCACGAGCATTACGCCACTTACCTCCTTGACGTCCCATATTTGGGTTGTAGAAGTTAGAACCTGCTAAATCATAAGCTTCTTGCGTAGAACCACTAGCGACACCACGCTTAGTAGGAGCAGCAAAAGCCACAAGACCAAGGCTGTTATAATCATCAAAACGTTTCTCTAACGCAAGCATATAGCCCCAAGCATCATAATGCACTCCACGAGCATAAGAGTGTAAACCATTACCAAAGCGTCGTGAAAGAGCTAAACCAATAGACCAACCACTGGGCAGTTCACCCGTTGCCCAATGTACCATTGCTCGGTTCGTATACGTTCGGTTGCTATTAGAATAAGTAACACGTTTTTGTGCTCTCATCTTAGAAGCTCTAATAGATAAATTATTACTCATACCGATGCTACCAAAACCACTCTCTAGAGGCTCAAAACTATCACCATTAGTTTGATTGCGTGTAACGTCATTTAATCCACCCCAAAGTGACCAAACACCATAACCAGAGTTAAGGTCATTCATCGGCACTCCATTTAAATATTGAGTACGATAAGGAGAATCATAACCACGACGATTGAAGCGAGCTGTACTGAATGTATAGCCTGCAGCCGAAAGAAAAGGATTACGACTAGAAGTCAGCAGAGAACTCTGCATTATAGAACCCATCTCCGAGCCATCTTCTGCTACAGCCTCAAACTCATCATCTACTAAACGAAGGTTTGGCAAAGCCGAGAGCTTAATCTTAGGCAAAAAAGGCTCTGCACCTTCCCTATCAATAGAGAAAACTATCTGCTGAGCCTCATAACCATTAGCGACAACGGTCATCGTATAGTGTCCCTTAGGGAGTTTGGATAACTGAACAAAACCCTTATCATCTGTATGTACCTTCAGACGAATAGGGCCTTGTATAGATAATGTTGCATTCCCAATAGAACGACCTGTTTCAAAGTCCGAAACTTGAAGTTTTTGGGCAACTTGAGCAAGCAATGTAGCAGAGGAGATAAGTCCTATTGCTAGTGCTTGAAGTAATCGTTTCATCATTATTATTTATTTTATTCTAGTAATTTATTCCTTAGAAATAGAAGCCATTTAATAAACTTTTCTTAAATTTGTCCTTATAAGAGGACAGTCCTATGTCCCAAAGTTACAATAAATAATAGTAAAAACTAAATTTATGATGAAGAAATTTTATCTAATTGCTCTGTTAGCTCTATCTTTCACACCCTTTTCTAGTGTGAAGGCTCAGCATAAAACACAAAAAGTATCAATAGCCTTCTACAATCAAGAAAACCTATTTGATACTATTGATGGAGAGAATAATGACGCAGACTTCTTACCTGATGGCATTAAGCACTGGACAGAAGAACGTTATAAGCACAAACTAAGTCATATGGCAGAGGCAATTAGTGTACTAGCAGATGGAAAAGCTCCTGACATCTTAGGACTTTGTGAGGTTGAGAACCGTGGCGTTGTTGAGGATTTAATCAAGCAAGACCAACTCAAAGACTTAAATTATCGTATCGTTCACTTTGAATCGCCAGATAAGCGTGGTATTGATTGTTCGCTGATTTATCGTGCTGGTAAATTTTCTTTGACTAATGCAAACTCGCACTTTGTTCAGCTACCAGAGTCTTACATCTTGACGCGTGACATTCTTGAAGTTAATGGTATTCTTATGGGAGAACCAGTATCTATATTAGTAGGACACTGGCCAAGTCGTTCTGGTGGCGAAAAGGCTTCTGCTCCTCGTCGTCTTGCTGCTGCTAAGGTGATGAAAAGAGTGACTGACTCTCTAATGCGACTAGGGAACAATCAAAAGGTAATCCTAATGGGGGACTTCAATGACGACCCTAATTCTCCTAGTTTGACAGAAGGCTTAGGCTCTATAAACAAAGAGAAACAAGTCCGTGATGGAGATCTCTTCAATACAACAGCAAAACTTTATCGCAAAGGTTATGGCACACTAGCTTACCGAGATACTTGGAATTTATTTGATAATATTGTCATCACTTCAAATCTTCTTCGAGGCAAAAAGAGCGAATGGCAAGTGCTTCGAGATAAGCGAACAGGAGCTTTTGGTCGTATCTCTCAAAACCCAAAATTAATCCAACAGACAGGTCATTATAAGGGTTATCCCTTCCGTACTTTCAGTGGGGATAAGTTCCAGAATGGTTACAGCGACCACTTCCCTGTCTTCATCTACTTAGTTCGCTCTGTCAAATAAAGTCTAAAGTCCTTTTTTTTTTAATCGAAATAGCTTATGCCTTGATGGCATAAGCTATTTTTGTTCAGAAGTATTCACTTTAGCCTTGTTATATCAACTTAGTAGTAGTCCACTGATTTTCGGTCATTGAACCTCTGGTTGCTGAGCCAGCCGAAGTGTCCGAAATCTATAATTGCCAAAAGACACAAGTACCAAACAGCTACTTCAGTTTTAGATTACTCTTCTAGAACATCAACTTCGGCAGAGAGGAGATAATCCTATTGCTCTTGAGCGAAAGCGTTATAACCGAGAGCAGGAGGTCAAGGATGTAACGAGGGCGTTGCTCTTCCTTTGCCCAATCATTTGGATTATTCTTAATACCACTCTTTTTATCTGTCGTGATTTGATAACGCTCCATTACCCAATGGATAGCAGACCTACCATTAACCACATAATCATAAGCCTCCAAAGGAATATTCGTAAGGCAGATATGCCCATTATAGATAATAGTTCCCTCTTCACCTTTCTTCGGAAAACTCATCTTCTCTACCGAATAATAGTCATAATCCCCCTCAATATCATTATCATTAAGTTCCTTATCGCCGACAACTTCGACATCTTCGGGAGCTGACAAGCTTTCATAATTCAGATGAAGCTCTGCTAGTTCTCGTCCAGCTCTGACAAAAGCCATAAATTCGTCGGCACGCTCTATAATAGGGATACGTGGCAAGTCCTTCCTTAGGTCATCGGCAAAACGCTCTCGATATTCAGGACTATGAAGCAAGCCATAGACATAATAGAAGATGTCCTCCTTCGTCAGACTTCTCGCTCCAGCAAAGCGACTACGCACTTCCGTCAAGAACCAATCAGAGATAGCTTCACGGCGAATAAAACGCTCCTCATTGGCATTGCCAAACAAGTCATCTGCTTGCTCCTCTTTCTGCTCCTCATACCAATACAAAGGGAAGACTTGACCATTAAACAAGCATTGTAAGTCGGGCACTTTGTTACTGATTAAACAAGAAAAGTCTTTACCTCCTTTACCACTAACTATAATAAATAAATTCTTCTTCCCATTAGGACAAAGCTTATTGAATAACCCCGGACTTTCAATAAATGGTCTGTCATAATAAAGATACTCCTTAGTAAATGGACGATAAAAAGCAGATATAAAGCGATCTTTATTAAAAGCGTGTTTAACTTTATTGACGTGTTCTCGTTTTAATGCCCTTGTCCAACTAATCCTCTTATTATCCTCCTTTAATTCTTTTCCCAATAGCTGATTATAGAAATCTATCATCGCTTGCATATTTTGGCTCACAACCTCTTTGGAGAAACCATAGACCCAAGCATCCCTGTTTGTTGCGACACCAATAGCATTCGTCATAAATACGGCTTGAGCCTTAGCGTCAAACTTCTTCTTCGGGGCAAGAGGCAGAAGCGTATCAAACAAACCATCACGCTGATTAATCCAGTCTTGCTTCTCATTAGGTTCAATCACTTGCCAATCCAAGCCCTTAATACTACGAGCATTTCTAATTAAAGATAATTTCTCTTCACGCCCTAGATAGTCGCCAATATCCTTATATTTAATTTCAGCCTTTGCTTGTCGCTGAGCTTCTGGATAACGAATTAGGAAAGTTATGGCAATAGGAGTACGAGAGCCTTCTCCAAAGATTTTCCCTCCTTCTTTTCTTGATAGCTCTCCAGAAGTTCTTTGATTACCTCTTAGATTATAAACATAGATTTTATCAAACTCTTCTTCGAGCGAAGCACGGAAGCCGTCTTGTGATAAGCCATCTAACCAAGCTCCATTGGATATAAAGGCAATGATACTTCCCTCTTTTGGGTCAAGCCTATCCGTTGACCAACGGAAAGCTCTTATATAACTATCGTATGCTCCTTTTGATAAGTTTGCAGAGGATTTAGCCACATAAGTTTCCTCAATATGTCTATCAAGGATAGGGTACTTCTGATTTTGAGCATTATCATTCGCCGACTTCTGCCCAATAGAGTAAGGAGGGTTGCCAATAATGACACGCACAGGTGTACGGCGTTGCTCTTCGACTGCTTCACTATTACCTCTAAAGAAGTTTTGGAAGAGCTGATTATCGGCTTCTTCCCCTAGCTGGAAAGTATCCGTTAGACACAAGCCGTCAAAGGGGACATAGTCTGTTTGTGGAATTAATTCTTGGAATACAGACTCAATATTTACATCTGCAATATAGTAGGCAAGCAAGACGAGTTCATTAGCGTGTATCTCATTTCTATACTTGCGTAGTAAGTCCTCTTGCTTAATCAGTCCTGACTGCAGAAGACGTGTAATGAAAGTCCCCGTCCCCGTAAATGGGTCTAGGATATGTACACCTTCGTTCGTGAGGCTGGTATCAAACTCCTCTTGAAGGACATCTTCTACAGAATGTAGAATAAAATCTACGCATTCTATAGGCGTATAGACTGTTCCAAGCTTCTCTACTGTCAGGGGGAAGGCACGTTTAAAGAACTTCTCATAGAGGTTCTTAATCACGTTTTGCTTTCCTTCAAGGTTATCAATCTTACCAACATTTAGCTTAACAGAGTCATAGAAAGATTTCAGTGTTTCGTTCTCTTGGTCTACTGATTCATTCTCTAATAGCTCTATCATAAACTGCATTGAGGAAGATATTGAATTATTCTTCACAAAGTCGTATTCGGAAAATAAGGCTTCAAAGACAGGACGTGTAATTAAGTGCTGAGCCAACATCTCAATGCACTGCTCCTCCGTTATTCCGGGGTTTAGGTTATGCCGTAGTGTCGTAACGAACTCACTGAAGCTTTCTCTTAGCTTACCCGTTTCTAGATGAACTAAGCGATTGATACGCTCAATATATTTGCGTGCGATTTCGCCTACTTCACCAGCCCAATTCTCCCAATAAAGTCTTTCGCCACACTTCTCTACCAGCTTAGCATAGATACCTTGCCTTAGTTCTCCGAACTTCAATTCTAACTGCTGACTGATATAGTCATTAGATAGTTGCTGAGCATCTTGTTCATCATTAGCATCATTCGTGGCATTAGCATTATTATCCCCAGCCTCCTGCCGAGTGAAGTAATCTCTTAGCAAGGCAGGAATACCAATAGTAACCTTCGTTCCCTTATCCTTATTTAGAGCAATGGTATTGACGTGAGCATTGAAATGGTCATCGTGCGAACGTAGAGCATTCAGAATTCTCCACACAGCCTTGTAGCTCTTATTATCATCTAGAGCGTCCTTAGGACTTATCCCCTCTGGTACGACAATAGGAATGATGATGTAGCCATACTTCTTCTCATCAGGCTCTCCTCGACGGAAAGAACGCATTACACGCCCGACCGACTGCACCACATCCACTTCACTATTACGTGCAGAGAGAAAAAGGACAGCATCTAGAGCAGGTACATCAACGCCCTCAGAGAGGCAACGCACATTACTAATGACACGACATTCCTGAGGGTCTTCCGTTACCTCCTCTGCAAGCCACGCAAGAGCTTCCTCTCGCTCTGAAGCAGACATTGAGCCGTCCACGTGCCGAGCTGAAATATGTACGACCTCTTTCTTTTCTTCATCAGATAAGTTTTCATTATACATCTGAGAAATCATCGGCAAAGTATGGGCAATATTCTTTGACGTACCAGCCTCATCTTCACGACCTATCTTATGCGTAAAGGCTAAGGCTCGCTTCATTAGTCTAGGATCTGCCTCCCAAGTTAGCCCCCTATCGCCCAAGATTTTCTTAGACAAGCCATTAATCACTCCAATCAATCGCCCAGTGTCATCATAGTTTAGTTCCTTACGTTCACTATCTTTGACTTGCTCCAGCAAGCTTTCAGGTATCATCGTTTCAGAAACTGTCAGCACGAGGACTTTATAGTCCGTCAAGATACCATTCTCAACGGCATAGGAGAAGTTTACCCAATGAAACTTTTCTCCAAAGACACGCTCATCATCCATCGAACAGAGGATATAATCTTGCTTACTAGCTTTGATTTTGACACTATCGCTGTAGATACGTGGCGTTGCCGTCATATAGAGGCGTTTCTTTCCTTTTATATGCTCATCGCTGTGTATCTTAGTGAAGTTACTTTCATCCCGATTCGAGATTTTAACCCCTGTAGTTCGATGGGCTTCATCACAGACAATAAAATCAAAAGTACCATAAGCCCCCTTAGTTTCATCAAGCAAAGCCTTCTGTGCTTCTGCTACGACCTCTATACTTTGATAGGTAGAGAAAACAATCGTTAGCCCATCTTCTTTCTGATAGGCTCGGAGTTGGCTGACAATAGTTGAGGTATTAGTCGAAGCTGGCAAGGCAAGGTCTACGACAGAGCTATCAGCTTCGTCAAGAGAAGAGCTAGCACGCTTGGTCTTCTTATTAACCTTACTATCTGAGCAAATACAGATTGCCTTAATCTTCTGCTCCGAGTCAGCCATATAGTCATTTAAAGCTTGCCCTAGCAGAGCAATACTTGGCACCATAAACAGCACCAAACCATCTTGAGGGACTAAATGCTCAATCAACCTAAGGGACGTAAAAGTCTTCCCCGTACCACAGGCCATCACCATAGTACCACGATCGGCAAGTTCATAATGCTTCTCAGCTTTGAAAATTGCCTCTTTTTGGTGTTCACGAAGGGACTTCTTCGTCTTGCGAGCCTTATCCCCTTCTTTACCATTAAGCAATTCCTCCCAATTAACAGCAGAATTCCTCAGATCAGCAATCCCTATGCGAGAAACGGGAGGGTTTTGATTCTGTATCGTTTCTTCGGCATTGCTTCCCCACTTATTCGTGGTTGAAATCCATAGACGATGAGCAAAAGCAACTTGCCTCCCGTGAGTTTCGTCCCAGAAAGTTCGAGATGAGGTTGCTAAGAACGAGTCCACAGCAGGCTTGTCGATAATCGCATTCTCAGCATAGCATTTACACTGAATAGCCCAGTAATCACCTAAGTTCGTTTTGGCAACCAAGTCTATACCAGTATCTTTACCACCGAAATCTGCTCTTGAAGGGAACTCGTCCCACAGCCAAATATCAGAGAATAGCTCAGCATAGCGAGGGTCGGTCTTCAGCCAAGCCTTCATCAGTCGTTCAAAGCTTGCTCCTTTCTCTCGCTCTGTAATAGTCTTCTCTCTAAACTGCTTCAGCACCTCATTGATTGTCATTGTCTTTCTACTTTTTAACCTATTTGCGTATTTTATTGATAAAACAAAGATACATAAAAAGAGAGGAAGAGGCTCTACCCAAAAGAGAGAAAATACTTATATTTGCAAGAGATTTATAGATATTTATTACTTATATTAAATGATTGATTTATGATGAAAGAAAAAGAATTAAGTTTCCGACCAGAGCTACTTAACAAAAGCCTTAGTTATTGTATCAAAGAGGATTGTTCTGTCAAGAGGCAATGCCTACATTATCTAGCCTATGACTACGACAAGGACTTCGTGGAAGGCTATTTCATTAACCCTCGTAAGGTTCAAGGCAATGCCCAATGCTCCAAGTTTCTAGACAATAAAGTACAAAAGGTGGGACGTGGCTTCCGTCAAGCATTAAAAGCAGTTCGCCGAGGGCAAGGCAATGAAATCAAAAGAGAGCTAATGGAACTCCTAAATTGTGGACGAAGTCAATTCTACAACTATGCTAATGGGGCGAAAGCATTAACACCAGAGCAAGAGCTAGAAATCAGAAAATCTTTTGCTAAATACGACGTTGATATAGAGCCTATCTGTGACACTTACGAAGACAGTTACTGCTTATGAGCGATGTATAAGCAAAAACTAAGTGAATAAAGTTTTGTCCACAGCCGTATGGATAAAAGTCCACAGCCTCGTGGACAAAAGTCCATACGGCTGTGGACTTTTCTTCCTTCCCCCTTTAGTCAATGAAAGAGCGAAACAATTTAGCGACTCATATATAGAAACACTTAAAACAAAACGGGACGTTTCGACAGGCTCAACGAGCCAAAAATTACAAATAGCCTAAACACTTTACAAGATTAAAGTAAATACTTCCAAAAAAAAAGGCTTGCCAAGAGTGGCAAGCCTTCTATTTATGAAAACTAATCTAAGATTAGATACGGTTGTTAGAACCAAGTACGTTTTCAATCTTGTGCATATAAAGCTTCTTAAGTGAATCACGTGCTGGACCTAGGTACTTACGTGGGTCAAACTCCTCAGGCTTGTTTGCAAAGACTTCACGAACAGCAGCAGTCATAGCTAGACGACCATCTGAGTCAATGTTAATCTTACATACAGCACTCTTAGTAGCACGACGCAATTGCTCTTCTGGAATACCGATAGCATCCTTCAATGCACCACCATACTTGTTGATTGTAGCAACTTCGTCTTGTGGCACTGAAGAAGAACCGTGAAGAACGATTGGGAAACCTGGAGCACGCTTTTCGATTTCTTCTAGGATATCGAAACGCAATGGTGGTGGTACTAGGATACCATTTTCATCACGCTCACATTGGTCTGGAGTAAACTTGTTAGCTCCGTGTGAAGTACCGATAGAGATTGCAAGAGAATCTACACCAGTCTTAGTAAGGAAGTCCACTACTTCGTCTGGTTCTGTGTAAGTGTGGTGCTCTGCACATACGTCATCTTCCACACCTGCAAGTACACCAAGTTCACCTTCTACTGTTACATCGTATTGGTGAGCATATTCTACTACAGACTTAGTAAGAGCAACGTTTTCTTCGTAAGGCAAGTGAGAACCATCAATCATCACAGATGAGAAGCCCATCTCGATACAGCTCTTACATAGCTCTAGGCTATCACCGTGGTCTAGGTGAAGAGCGATTTGAGGATTAGGACAACCTAATTCCTTAGCATACTCAACAGCACCCTGTGCCATAAAGCGAAGCAATGTTTGGTTCGCATACTTTCTAGCACCACTAGATACTTGAAGAATAACTGGAGAGTTTGTAGCTACAGCTGCAGACACGATTGCTTGAAGCTGTTCCAAATTGTTGAAGTTGAATGCAGGGATTGCATAACCACCTTCTACTGCTTTAGCGAACATATCACGAGTGTTCACCAAACCTAGTTCTTTGTAATTTACCATTTATTTATCCATTTAAGTTATAACTGTCAGGAAGTTCTAAACGCTTTTATTGCCCTAAAGACAAAGTTAAGACAGTTGGGACTTCCAAATTCTTCCAACTCCCTCAAAAGCAGTGCAAAGTTAATATTTTTTTAGCACAGAGGCAAATATAAGATTTTTAATTAAGCACTTTTGCCTTTTTAAGATATAGATTATGGCTAATTTCTCTATTTAGGAGTAAAAAAGGACGTACTAAGCAAATCACTTAGTACGTCCTTGAGCTTACTATTTTAGTTTATAAAAAGCTACAAACCTTTGGCTTGAAGGTAGCGTTCTGCCTCTAGGGCAGCCTTACAACCAGAACCTGCAGCCGTAATGGCTTGACGATAGTGCGAGTCAGCTACATCACCAGCAGCGAAGACCCCTTCAACCTTGGTACGAGGGCTATTACCTTCCGTCTGAATATAGCCGACCTCATCAAGGTCTAGGTAATCAGCAAACAAAGCTGAGTTTGGAGCGTGTCCGATACCAAGGAAGAAACCATCAATAGCAATCTCAACAATCTCTTCATCTGCTTGTCCTTTACGCTTGACAAGCTTAGCTCCTTCTACACCATTCTCTCCGAATAGTCCGAGCGTATTATGCTCCCAAAGAATAGTGATATTCTCTGCTTTCTTGACACGCTCCTGCATAATATCAGAAGCACGCAAGACATCACGGCGAACAATCATATAAACTTGCTTAGCTAGATTAGAGAGGTAAAGAGCTTCTTCGCAAGCTGTATCTCCACCACCTACTACAGCCACGTTCTTTCCTCTATAGAAGAAACCATCGCAAGTAGCACAAGCAGAAACGCCCATACCTGCATATTTCTTTTCATCCTCTAGACCAAGATACTTAGCTGTAGCACCCGTTGAGATAATCACAGTATCTGCTTCAATCTCTACCCCTGTATCAAACGTAATCACATAAGGAGCTTTTGACAGGTCAGCCTTAACAGCCAAACCAGAGCGAACCTCCGTACCAAAGCGTTCTGCCTGCTTACGCAAGTCCATCATTAATTGAGGTCCAGTTACGCCCATTGGATAACCTGGGAAGTTCTCAACGTCAGTAGTAGTCGTTAGCTGTCCCCCTGGTTGCAAACCTTCATAGAGCAAAGGAGATAAGTTTGCTCTTGAAGCATATATTGCTGCAGTATATCCTGCAGGTCCTGAGCCTATAATCAGGCAACGTCTGTGTTCTCTTTCCATAAATTTCTAATATTTTCTTTATTATATTCTATATTCAAGTAATCAATCACTTAGCAAACAGCTTAAACCCCTTAAGTGTTCGGCTTTAGTGTTTATCCGTCGTGAAGAAAGTAATCTTTCTAGCTTGAATAAGTTCTTGATTAGTCAGTCGATAACGACCTTTATAGAGTTTCTTCCCAACCCGAAGACTCTTGAAATACTTATCCGAACTTGCTCCTTGACGCTCAATAACAAGTTTCTGCTCATTGTAATACTTAGGATTAAGATGCAAGGTAACACGCTTGAATGTTGGCGTAGTTAGAGCAAAACTCATTTCCCCTGGGCAATCAGGATAGAAGCCTAACATCGTATAAATAGCCCAAGCACTCATCGTCCCCGTATCGTCATTCCCTGGGATACCATTAGGAGCATTATGATACTCATTCTTTAGAAGTCTATGCGTTAGCTCTTGAGTACGCCAAGCCTCTTTCGGGAAATAAGTAAATAGATAAGGGTAAGCAATGTCAGGTTCATTCGCTGGGTCATAGTTCTTTTTCTCAAAGACAGACCAAAGCCTCTGACAGAACTTCTTCTCTCCTCCCATCAACCTAGCCAAACCTTTCACATCGTGTGGCACGAAGAAAGAGTAGTTCCAAGAATTTCCCTCGTGGAAACCTGAAGAAGGCTCAAAGTTACGTCCTAGAACAGGGTCAAAAGGCGAAAGGAACTTCCCATTAGGCGTAATAGGACGGAGCAGTCCCGTTTCTCTATCGTAATAATGCTTATACCCCTTACTTCTCTTGAAGAATGTCTTTGCAAGCTTTGGATAACCTATGCTTTTAGCAAAAACACCAAGATTGTAATCAGCGATATAATACTCCAAAGCATTAGAAACCGAGTGGTCAAACTTCTTTCTTAGTGGGATATAACCACGGCTTACATAGTCATCAATATCTGGACGAAGAAGGTTTTCTGCTCCCTTAGTTGTCGCCCCTTTGAGCATTGCTTCAAGGACAGACTTAAGCTTAAAATCTTTGACAAAGTCCCGAATACCTCTCTGCCAACTATCATTGATAACCGTAATAGCAGGGTCGCCAGACATCGTAAGCGTTTCACGTCCGTAAAGCTCCCACTTAGGCAACCAGCTACTCTCTTGATACATCCTCATCATTGAGCGAAGCATATCACTCTGCTTTTCTGGGTAGAGCAAGCATAAGAGTGGGTGTACATTACGATAAGTGTCCCAAAGAGAATAAACAGTATAATGATTTCTATCTGTTTTACCCGTCTTGAGGCTAGTCATCATTGGGTACTCTCCATTAACATCTTGCACGACATTAGGGTGGATAAGCAAGTGATAAAGAGCTGTATAGAAAATAGTACGCTCATCACTCGTTCCTCCCTCAACCTCTACACGTCCGAGAGCCTTTTCCCAAGCGTTCTCGGCCTTTGACTGAAGCTTAGCAAAGTTATAGCTTGCTCCTTGCTCCTGCTCCAAGTTTAGAAGAGCATTCTCCTCACTAACAAAAGAAACAGCAGTTTGGACGTAAACTTTGTCGCCTGCTTTGACATCATAAGTAAACCAAACACCGATGTTATCACCACTTAACTCCTTGCGATAACTTGTATAAATCTTATTCTTACCATTATCTTTATCCCATTCAGCCTCTACACCTATCATCTTTGGCTGTTTTTTCCAGTAGCCACTAGCCTTAGCTTTAGAGCTTAAACGAATAGCAAAGTACTGATTAAAGACTGCCTGAGGATTGTAGCAGAATGTTCCCATTAGCTTAGAGCCGACAATAGTAGAATCATTTACGAAGCGAACCGTCGCTCCCGTTTCATTCGTTAATCCTTGTCCTAAATTAACGAGGATTTGCTTAACGCCAGCCTCTTCGAAAGTAAAGGCAGTCAAGGCTGTACGCTCTGTAGCCGTTGCTTCAGCCTTAAGTTTATGCTTATCAAGATAAGCCGTATAATAACCTGGGTGGCTATGTTCTTGACTCAAAGTAGTACCATACTTTTTGTAATCAACCTCCAAAGCTCCAGAAGTAGCCGTTACAAGAATACTCCCCAAGTCTGGGCAACCGACACCACTCAGATTAACGTGACTAAAACCCGTGAAATACTTGTTATCCGAAGAATAGGGCGTACTCCACCAGCGAGCGTCTTTGTCAAAAGTATTGAGCGAGTCGCTCCCCATCACATTAAACGGCGTAATACTCATCAAACCATTAGGTAAGACAACCCCTGGGTTAGTAGTTCCAAAATTACTTGTACCAATGTAGGTATTGACTTCATCAATCAAACGTTTCTTTGCCTTCTGCCCGTAAAGAGAAGAAGCAAATATCAAACTAAACGCAAGCCCTAACAAAGGAATTTTTTTCGTTATTAATTTCATACTTTTAATCTATTGTAAATGTACAATTACTCATAAGAGCGTTCACCAAAAATCGCCGAACCGATACGCACAAGCGTTGCTCCGTGCTGAAGAGCAATTTGATAATCTCCACTCATCCCCATCGACAGCTCAGTAAAATGCTCAGGCTCGTGTAGAAGTCCCGAAGACTTTATCTCATCGAAAAGCACTTTAACGCTAGAGAACTCTTGATGAATTAGTTCTTCATCATCCGTATTTGTCGCCATAGCCATCAGTCCATCAAGACGGATATGAGCAAAACGTTCGGGTTCATCATAAAGCAAACGAATAAGCTCCATTAACTCCTCTTGACTAAAACCACCTTTACTTTCTTCTTGAGCAATATGTACCTCTAGAAGGATAGGTATCTGCCTTTTGTTCTTCTCAGCTTGCTTGTTTATCGTTTCCAAGAGCTTGAGCGAACCAACACTCTCAATCATATCGACAAAAGGAGCAATATACTTAACTTTATTCGTCTGCAGATGTCCTATAAAGTGCCAAGAAAGATCAAGGTAAGCACCAGAAAGCTCCTCATATTTACCGACGAGTTCTTTCACTCTACTTTCGGCAAATATACGTTGCCCTGCCTCATAAGCTTCAATAATGGCTTCAGTTGGATGATATTTAGATACAGCAACGAGCCTTGTCTGCTCTGGGAGATGAGCTAAAATTTCCTCTATCCGTTCTTCCATAATTTAGGACAATTGCTCCTGAAAAACGTCTAAGATAGCTGTTTCCGTCACGGCAGCTATCTCATAGTTTTCTAGCTCTCCATACTCTTGTTCAAGGCGTTTAACAGCATTAGATAAGCTATCACTCTGAATAAGCACAGCTACAGCAGTCTTTTTCTCCTTATCGGCCTTCTCATCATAAGTAATCATCATCACTTTAATGCGATAGAAACGATCATCTTCATCATTCTCACTTAAGAAAAGATCTGCAAGTTTCATTCGACGAATATTTGTTACACTTAGCTCTCCAATAGAGATAAGTGGACGGATTTCTTCAATAATGCGAGCTTCTGCTTCAGTAAAACTTAATGCATCAACGAGATAAGCCTCCGACACTTTTACCATTCCACCAGCTTCTGCTTGTCTTTCGTAAGACACCTTACATTCAAACCAATTATTCATTTTCCTTTTTTATATTTTATATTATATCCTATTCTTTTTGAGCCTTCAAAGCTAAAGTTTAATTCTGCAAATTAAGATAATTCTTTAGCTAGACAAATATACAAAGAATATCATAAGCAATATCCAAACTCTTGCTTTTTTCCTACAGAGGGTCAACGTCAAAAATAATACGAACATTTTTACTCTCAGGGTAGAGCGAACGAAGTTGCTTAAGTACTTGACGGAAAACTTCCCTCTCTCCTCGGTAAGACTCCTGAAAAGGTCGCCGACAAGTTATCTGCCTTATGTATTGATTATCAATCCTCGCTACGGAAGGCTTCTGAGCATCGCTAATACGCCCGAACGCTGTCCAGATCTGTCTTAGCAATTGACTCAAATGCAATGCTGTTTCTTGCACCCTCTGCTCCGAGAAACCTTTTATTCTAATGTAAGTAATACGACAAAATGGAGGGAAGTTTAGCAATTGACGCTCTGCCAACTGACCTTTAATAAAAGCCTTATAATCAAAAGCCTTCAACTTAGCAATAAAAGCTTGCTCTGGCTCATTTGTCTGTAAAATAAGTTTTGCTTGTTGATGCTCTATCCTCTCTTTCTTAAGCTCACTATATCGCATAATAAGCTGATAAAGTAATTGATATGCACGCTCTTCTGTACGAAAGTCGGGATAAGCAAGCAGTTCATCTAACTGAACAACTGCCATCAGACCAATTGGCTTATCATCAGCCTCAAACAAGAGGCTTTGCCCCTTAATCAATTGCGTCCCAACAATAATATCCACCTCTCCAGAAGCCAATCGCTCCCCTATTTCCTGCTGACGTTTCTTCGTTTGCAAACTTTCACTATCGACACGTAAAATATTTGCCTTAGGGAAAAGCTCTTTCAGTTCCTCCTCTACTCGCTCTGTCCCATAACCAACCAAGGCGAGAGCAGGGCGTTCTTTCCCATAAAATTCAACGACTTTAGCACCACAAGAAGGACAAGCAGGAGGCAGATACTCCTCATACCCACAATAATGACATCTCAAAGATTTTGAAGAAGAATGATAATTCATCGCAACATCACAACGCTTACAACTGATATGCTCCGAACAGTTATTACACAATATATAGGGAGCATAGCCTCTTCGATTTTTTAAGATAAGTATACGTTTACCAGCGTCTAAGTTTTCTTTAATTTCATCTCTGAGCGTTTGACTAATAGTATGCCCGTAACGCAAACGACCTTCTTGCCTTTGCTTTCTCAAGTCAATGGACTCAATCCGAACCTGAAGTTTTGGTTTCTCTTGCAAGTGTTCATCCGTCTGAACAAGTTTATATTTACCTCTGAGGATATTAAATAAACTTTCAGCCGAAGGTGTTTCACTAGCTAAGAGAATAGGAATTTCATATTTATGAGCCAAATACAAGGCAACATCTCTGCTGTGATAGAGTGGCTGAGCAAACTGTTGCTTGTAGAGATATTCTTGCTCTTCATCTACAATAATAAGACTAAGTCTGGACATTGGCAGAAAAACGGCACTTCGTCCTCCAATAATGAGGCAAGGCTCAGCCTCTTGCCCCAGCTTTAACACTAACTCACAACGCTTAGCTTCACTCGTCAAGGCGTTATAATAATGTATAGGCACATCTAACTTTTGATGTAGCTTGGCATAGAAATGTCCCTTACTATGCGAAGAATAAGTATTAGGGCTAAGCAAAAGCACTTGCCCCCCCTCTTTTAACTTCTCTCGTATTTGAGCTAGAAAATAGTCTTCTTTGTACAGACTATTCCCCGTATAGAGGTAATAAACCCCAGCATTTTGTATATCTTGAGCATAAGCCTCAGATGAAGAAATAAGCTCTCTTGGTAGCTCACTCCCCTTATGCTTATCAAGGCGACTAACAGCCTGTTCAAACTCGACTAAGATGCCTCGATTTACTAAGCTACGGAGCAGTGTAGCACGAGCAGTCACCCCCTTAATAAAGCTTGTTTTTTCTAAATAAAAATCTGTAAGAGGTTTCTTCGAAACACCTTTAAGCTCCTGTAATTCCCCGACAAGCTCCAATAAAAGTTCTTGTTGTTTTTTAGCTCTCTTTAGCTCCCCGTCCAAAACATCAGTTAGCACAGCGTCATTGTCCAAGCCCTCACTCAGACGGATATATCGCTTCATCTTAGGTTTATAACTACTCTGAACCGTTTCATCTGTCAGAACAGCCCCCATAGCAAGCAAGCGATCAAACGCCGAAGAAGCCCCACGTCCTAGACGTGTACGTAGGCTGGTAAGAGCCACCCCCTTCCCCTTATGCTCGGCAAGCATATCCAGCATATCATAGTCTATCTGAGCTAACTGCTCCGTAGCCAGCCAATCATCATTCAGCCTAACAAGCGTTTTACTCTCAGGCACAAGCCCCTTAGGCAGAGCCTCCCTCATCACTTGCCCTAGAGAACATTGATAATATTCAGAGAGCCACTCCCAAAATAGAAAATCTTCCTCGGAGAGTATTGCCTTAGTATCAAGAAAACTTTCGATGGATTTAATATGCTTAGCCTCCACAGCCTCTGGTAAGCTTGAAGATACTCGACGTATAACTCCCGTATAGAAACGCTTTGTCCCGAAAGAAACCGTAACACGTCGCCCAACAAGCTCCTTATCACTAAGCTCTTCGGCAAACATATCACCATCTATCCGATAGTGATAGTTTTCTTTCAAATCAAGGGGGAGAATTAGCTCTACATATTTCATAATTACAAATATAGATATATTTTTCTAGCTTAAAAACAGATAAAGACACTAGCTTTAAATTTCATTTCACCACGGAGTGAAATGAATTACACTCCGGCGTGAAAACTTTTTCACTCCGTGGTGAAATAAGAAATATTCTACAAGCAAATTTTAACGGAAGCGTCTACTTATCTTGTAAAATCATTTCGGTCATTGAGCTTGTAGAAATGCCAAAATAATCAGTTAAGTTGGAACAAAACGGTGCGTTCCGACAAGCTCAAGCAAAGCTCGCCCCCTAGGCAACGACAGAAAAGATGCCTTTCTGATAATGCAAACCCTATACAAGATTAAAGTAGATACTTCTCAATATTTAATTAGAAATATTAAACTTTTTAGTATACATTGAGCAAAAGCAATACTTCAAAAAGAACATCAGTTCGGTCTAAGAAATACCTGTCATAGTGCTTGATTATGAAAAAGTTAAGAAACTCTCCCTTTGAAGGGAGTACTTGCCTTCAGGCAAGGGAGGGATGATTTTATAGAAAAAGCATATCAATTTCCTTCTCATCCCCCTC
>PDWI01002320.1_pt1 | contig 28771 bp, 33 predicted proteins | sample 1430891 | NCBI WGS metagenome assembly PDWI01 (sample SAMN01162508, study PRJNA174530) | Oral metagenome, whole genome shotgun sequencing project. | biome: Marine environment; feature: Marine mammal; material: Swab sample of the gingival sulcus; isolation source: swab sample of gingival sulcus... | reverse complement strand
TTCTACTCACCCCGCCACAGTGGGCCGTTAGCTCAGTTGGTAGAGCAACTGACTTTTAATCAGTGGGTCGCAGGTTCGAATCCTGCACGGCTCACCACTGAAAACACCAAGGAAATCATTGGTTTGACCGCGTTTCAGCATCGACAGCGGTGCCGGATCGCGGTCGAGTTTCGCGACAGTTTCGCGACACGCGTTTAAACGCTGTGCGCTTCGCCCCATTCATGCCCCGATCTTTTGCGACAACGCATCGAGGCAGAATCAGGAGGTTACATGGCACTCAAGAAGAGCTGCACGTTCGAAGAGTATCGAGCGCATGTTGGGCAGAAGTATTTCGATCAGTTCACACAGGAGCGTCGACCAGTCGATTTGTTCGCGGACGCGGGCGGTGAACGCTATTGGACACCGCCGAAAGCGATGCGCTACTGGGCGTTCATCGCGGAAGACCACAACGGCGAGCTGCAAGACTATCTGAACATCAACGACGAAGGCGTGATCTACGTTCGCCACCTGCGGATGCGTGACCGTCACGTTGACAAGTATTGGCGCTTCCTGAACGACTTCCTGCCCGGTCGTCCGAATGTGCATCTGTGGCGTGAACGATACAGCTACCTCGCTGAAGCGCGCGCTGAAGAAAAACGCCGGCGCGAGGCTTGGCGCGAGGCGAACGAGAAGCGCGAACAGCGGCAAAGCCCTTCGCTGCGTCAACTCACGCGTTAATCGTCGTCGCCGTCTTCCGTCTCGACCGATGCAGCGCCGCCCAGTGCGACGTACCGACGTTCTGCAAGCCATTGCAGACGCTTCGCCTGGGTCAGCAGCACGCGGCGCAGACCGCCTTGCACCTTGCGCTCTGAGATCACCTGAGCGAGCCGCGATATGATCAGTGCGCGACGTGCGGTGCGGAAGTCAGGATGCGACCTGATCTTGTAGACTTCATCTGAGACGAGGCATCCGCGCAACGACGGCGGCTTCGTGATCGTGACCTCGGGCGACGGTGGGTCCTTTTCGTTCAGAACGGCTTTGAATTGGCTGCCAGCAATCGCCTCCTGATACACGAGGTCCTCGAGCGCGTTCAGATGCTTCTTCGCATCCTCGTCCCCCGCACCTGTCTTCTGATACTGCGGCAGCGGCCACACTTCGATCTCATACACCTCGAAAGGGTCGAGAACGGACATTGCGACAGCATCGGTGCGCTGGTTGGTCAGGTGCCGACGGATGCGCGTGCCGACATTCTCCTTCGTCTGCCCGACGTAGATCGGTTCGCCGTCATAATCGAAGAACGCATACACACCCCACTTGAAAGCACGAATTGGCCGTTGCTTTCCCGTCACCGGATCATCGAATTTCTGTGCCAAGAATTCGACCAGATTCGCGCGAAGGTCTTCGGTCTCGAATGGCGGAAAGTTTACGTCGTCAGGATTGCGTTCTGTCATGCCCGATTTCTACTAGAAATCAGGCTGCTATGGCGAGTCGATTCCGTTTCAGGATCGGTTCGAAGATCGACGCAGCCAAATGGCGCACGACCGGCACGGCTACGCCGTCGCCCGCGAGTTTGTATGCGTCGTTGTATCGTTCGGGCAGGATATACGTTTCCGGGAGGCCCATCAGCAACGCCGCTTCACGCGTGGACAGAAGGCGTGACCGCACCTTGTTGCCATCGACCACCATAATCGTCTGACGACTCGAGCCGCCAGCGGGCGTGCGTAAGCATCCCGCAATCTGATCGAACCGCACCTCTGCACGCTGCCGTTTGACGCCATCCGCATCAGCCCGCGTCCGCCGGTAAATCGTGCCGACAACGCGCTCCTCGCACTCTTTCGCAGCTTCCACCTTCTTACGATTGTGGTCGGTCATCAGGTCGAGCAGATATTTCGTCTCGGCCTTTGTGTGCCACTTCACGCCCGTCGGCTTGTCTTCGATCAGGGATGCAAGGTTGGTGTTGCGCGCGGGCGGCGTGGGTAGGTTCCACCACTTCCATCGCGACGCAGCCGCCTTCGACAACAGGTTGCAGCCCTCGATGAGCGCGGGCGGGTGCCACATCGCGCACGGCCCTTCCGCAACATGTGCGTCGGGGATCACTTGATCGGGTCGCACGCCGATCATGAAGAAGCGCGGGCGCGACTGCGGCAGGAAGTGAACGGCATCGACGACGACGGCACCGAACCGGTAGCCGATACCGGAGAACGCGGCGGCGAGTGTCGCGAAGTCTCGACCACCGTTGCTCGTGATCGCCCCATAGACGTTCTCGAGCGCGATGATCTTGGGACCGCGCCCGTCCTTGTGCAGCGCGCGCATCAGCTTCCAGAACGGCTTGAACATACCCGAACGCTTGCCCGCGAGGCCCGCGCCGTTGCCCGCCAGCGACAGGTCCTGACACGGGAACGATGCCCACACGAGGTCGGGCGCTCCGGGTAGGTCGTCGATGGTGACTTTCGCCACGTCGCGCAGAAGCAGTTCCTTGCCGCCGTCGTGGTTGTCGCGATAGCTGCTCGCCTTCTTCGCGTCGATGTCGTTGGCGAACAGGCAATCCCACCCGTCACCAAGCCCGTATCCGGCCATCCCGCCGCCCGCGAAGAAATCGTAGTATGTGTGCTTCATGCTGCGTCCACCTCAATATGTGGTCTACCGCAGCAGAGTATCGCGTTTCAAGAATTAGAAATGGTAAATCGCAATCTCCGCGTCGGACACTGCGTTCACTGTGTTGAACGCATGGTCACTCGGGAAATTGCGAGGATCGCGTTTGTCCGCGAAAAAATCGAGGTGTGCTGACGGCCCCGCGCATGACGCGGGGCCGCACGTTCAGTCGTTGCGCGACTTCGGGTGTCTCATGAAGCGGCGCTTCTCGCAGGCAGGACACGACGAGCGGTCGATGCGTCGGATCGAGAAGTGCCCGTGAACGCAAGGACGCGTCGGATCAAAGTACCAGGGCAGGCCTTTCGCGGCTGCGTCGCGGCGTTTCTTCGGCAACGACAACCACGTGGGCGGTATGTCGTCCCGCGACATGACGGGCGACGGGACAGGGATGGAGGTGGCGACGCGCTGAAATGTCATACCCACACCTCCTGCGGCTGCGACGGCACGTAGCGCACAGGTTCGACGATCTCGATCCCAGCAGCTTGCAAGGTGAGCAACGACACCGCGCACGCGAATAGGACGCACGCGGTCACGATGCGGATTTGAGCCCATGTCGTCATTCTGCCGCCTCCTGATGGATGCGCGGTGTCTTCGCCGGGTTGCAGAAATCGGGCACGCGGATCGCAAAGTCGTGCGTGCTCATTCGGATCGAAACGACGTGGGAGTCGAGGTTGAGTTCGCCGATGAGCGCCGCGATGTCCTGCATCGTCGGTGGTTTCGAGAACACGTGCTCAATGGGCGGGTCGGAGTCGATGTAGATCGCGACCTCGAACGCGCGTCCGATGGCGCGAAGCGCGCGAAGTCGGCCCGCACGCGGGTCGATCTCATGGTGACGGGAACGGTCGGCGATAGCCGCAACCAGATCGTCGTCGATGTCAGGTAGATTGTTCATGATTTGTTCTCCTATTCAGGTTGCGAGGATGGCGATGATCACGGTCGCGATTGAGAACCATCCGAAGGCCTCGACCGCCAAGCGCGTTCGATGCCACGGGCGTCGTGCAGACACCCGCGGCCGATCTTGTGAGGTGAGCAGCATCGCGGCTTTGTCGGCGGTGATCTGGAACCACTCGTTGTCGTCGGACACGCGATGTCGAGCGAGATGCGCGTGCGCCTCGATCTCCGCTGCGTCCACGTCGTTGACGAACCACTGATGCGCTACGACAAGGCCGTGCGGCGATCCCGTGGACAATTCAGCGGCGCGCGTCTGCGGATCGCGCGTCGTCTTCCCGACCTTGCAGTAGCCGAGGCGTGACGGATCGCGCATGATGTAGATCCAGCCCTCGTCAGGCGTTCGCATGGGGATCACAGTCATGATTCCACCTCATCGCAGAACGCAATGCAGGCGCGCGTCACCTCGGTCCCGCGGCGCACGCGGATGAAGGTCCCCTGCAACGGGACGTCTTCCTCGGATACGGCGGTAGCGACGACGGGTTGCCCCGCCGAAACTGCGCGTGTCGTGTATTGCCCGACGGGTGAGTCGACGACGGCGACGACGATCTCGCCGACGACGTACTCGATGGTCGTCAGGTCGTCGGGCGTGATCAAGTATCCGCGCGGCAGGTCACGTGCGAAGATCGTCACAGGTTCAGTTTCGACCTCCTGCACGACGATCTGCTCGGCGCGCACCTGTGAGATGTAGGCGTCGGCCTGAAACGCGGCGTAGCCTGCGAGGCTGATGCCGACGGCGAGGACGACGAAGGCGAAAGAGCGGTGATACATCACACACCTCCCGTCGCTTGCGCGATGAGGATCGTCGCGACGAAGGCGGGTGCTGCGGCGGTCGCCGCAGGGATGTCACGACGCTTGCGCCACAAGCGCGGCATCGCACCTCGAGACAGCGCGATGAGGACCGCGCACACGCCGAGGCAGAACAGGAACATGAACGTCCACGGGCCGAGCAGCAGCGCGACCATGGTGATCATCTTCACGTCGCCGCCCCCGAGGTTGTCGGTCTGCCAAAGGAAGAACGACGACACGAAGGCGACGGTACCCGCGACGATGTGCCAGGTCGGGTTGTCGATCAGGGGCAGTTGCGCGACGCCTGCGATGAGCAGCAATGCGACGCCCAAGTTCGGGATCGTCGCGCCGTTGAGGTCGGAAAACGCGAGCCACGTCATGACGCTGCACGCGGCAAGGATTGGTATCAGGGATAGGTCGATCATGGGATTCTCCTTGAATGAAAAACCCCGCCCGCTGGTGGGCGGACGGGGTAGGTTCGTAACCGTGAGCGGTGGGGTAACCGTTCGATCACGGCCACGCGTTGTTAGTTCGTGCCGAGCGTCTGCGGCGCGAACGAACTCGACACGTTGCCGTTGATCCCGTTCAGGAGGCCCGCGGTCGCGCTGGACACGAGCGTGCCAACGCCGAGGGCGAGCGCGCTGCCGACACCTGCGAGGACGACGTACTCGACGGTGGTTGCGCCGGACTCGTCAGCGATGAGGTCGGATAGGGATTTGTTGAACATATTCAGTCCTTTCGATTTGCGCCGCACCATTGCGACGTGAGCCGACGTTGGTCGCTTGTCGTCGGACTGCTCAACGCGCTGGTCACGCCTGATTTACGGTGAAGTCATGCCCGCACGTTCAGTAGCCAGGTGCTGGGCGCAATCGAGGGTTTGCACGAGTTCGGGCCCCGTGCGCGCGTGGAGTTCGATCAAATCCCAATAGCCGGTCAAGATGCTCGGTGCGCTGGCGATCAGAACAGCAATGCCGATCAAGACGAGGTGGGTTCCCATCATTGCGAAACCTGTACCGGTGCTGGGCACATAGCCTCGAGTTGTTGGATCAGGTCGCGCGCTTCTCGGTTCTCTTCGATCAGAACGGAACGATAGGCGTCGATGGCTGGTGCTACCGCGTTTCCGAGCGCGCTGAACGCAACAACGGTGATCGCGAGTGCGATGGCGTATTCAACTGAAATCATCTTTGGTTCTCCGATTTTTGGCGACCGCGTTCATGGTCACTCGAGGTCGGACTGCTCAAGCGAGATGTCCGCGCTGGCCCGAAACGGGAGGACAGGTGTGCGAGGCAGGTGCCAACGATTGGGCATCAACAGCGCGGGTGAGTCGCTCGCACATCAACGGAGAACGAAAATGACCAACGAAATCACAGTCACCGCAAAAGAACGCACCTTCCTCGAAGTCGCCGCGCAGATGTCGTGGAACTACGACAACGCCGAGGACGAGAAGGCCGACAACGCGACGATCTTCAAGCTCGAGGAACTCGTCGAACACTCGAAAATGAACCTCAAGTCGCTGAAAGGCGTCGCCGGGTCGCTGACGAAGAAAGGCCTGATCTGCGAGACCGAGGAACCCAACACCGGCAACCTCGCGCTCTCGTTCACGGACGAAGGCATCGACATGGTCGGCTCGTTCGACGCCGAAAAGGCCGACGACGCGAACGTGCCCGCACCGGCTGCGTTCACCGCGTCCGACGCCGAAGTCGAGGTGAAGGTCGAGAAGGCGGTCCGCAAAGGACGCACGCCGTTCAGCAAACCGGCTGCGAAGGAGGCGACGCCTGTGAAAGCCGGGTCGAAGCGCGCTGAGATTGCGGCTGCACTGATAAAGGGGGCAACCTACGACGATATGCGCAAAATCTGCATCAAGGAGTCCGGCGAACCTTGGTCGAAAGGCGCGACGCGTGCCGCCTGCACAACATTCTGGACGCAGCGCGGCTTCGGCATCGAACAGCGTGGCGATAAGTTTCACATGATCTTGCCGACGGGGATGAAGTCGCCAATCGCCTGAGTGATACGTTTAAACAGCGTGAGGGCCGCCACATGGGCGGCCCTTTTTGCCTATGTCTCGTCGAGCAGTTGCGACAGCCGCGAGTAGATTCGCCATCCGAGAAAAACAACGACCGCGCCGAACGGCGCGACAATCATCAATGCAGCAAGCAGGCAGGTGTTGAACATCAGAACATCCCGCGCAGCTGCGCCTGTGACACGACGCTCTTGGGTCGCAGGTATTGCGTCGCGAACGCGCCCACGATGAGGCCGATGCCCAAGTCGCCGTGACCGGCTGCAGATCGCGATTGCGTGATGATCTGGTTGCCTGCGGCGGTCGTCGTTGTCGTGAACGATGCGAGGTCAGCCTCGATCTCGGCGCGCAACGGGCAATCGTGCGCGAACTTCAGGTCGCCCGACGCGAACATGACCGCGAGGTTCTCGATCAGGAACGTCTTGCCCGCGTTCACGTAGCGCGCATTGGCCTTGCGCCAATCCTGCCCGCCAGTCATCTGGATCGCCCAGTGCGGGACGTTCTGGTCGAACAACATGTCCGACACGACGCGCCCGATGGACGTGCCGTCAATCGCGAGGTCGGATTTCCCGCCGAACGGCGGCGCGTTCCTCATGCGGATCAGGTGGTCGACAACATCGACGTAGGACACGCCTTTGAACTTGTCCGCCCACACGACGGTGCGTTCTCGAGGCCCGACGATCACGCGGTCCTTGTCCACGACGGGCAACGCCTGATCCTTGATCACGACGACGGACGAGTAGTCGTTCGCTTGGCCCAAGTCCGCAGAGATCATAAATCGCTGATACCCGGTGACGCGCGGGATCGCCGGGTCTTCGTGGGTATCGTTCACGACGCGCCCGTTGGGGTGGTAGATCAGGTTCAGTTCGGGTTTCACAGCTTCGGACAAATCGCGCCCTCCTTCGTTGATGTCGCCGCCTCGATCACCGACAGATCGAAATAGGCCTGACCGTCGGCGATGAACTCGACGAGGACCTCCTGACGGAATTTCGTGTGCGACAGCTGCGTGCGCAGGCGTTCGACCTTCGACGCCATTCGCGGGATGTCCGTGCCGCGCACCGTGAGCAGGCGCATGGCGTCGGACGGCTTCGCCTCGAGGAACAGGCGCGCGAAGAAATTGTTCTTCCCGGCCGGCGTCGATGCGTAAAAGATCTGCCCCTCGTCCTTGAGCATGGGCAGGATGGCGGTGATGACTTCCTCGTCGTTGGGCAGGAACGCGGTCTCATCGACCAGAAGCTGGTCCGCCGTGTAACCGCGGATCGTCGCGCCCGTCGCGGGCACGGCGATGAAACGACCGCCCGTGTTGACCTCGATCTCCGTCTGCGTCGCGCGTTCGACGCGCAGTTCGGTGCCGCGCAGGTATGTCGCGACCTTGCGCGTGATCTCGCGCGTCTGGCGTTCAGCGGGCGCGAGACAGATCGTGACGCCGCCGCGCTCCAATTCCATCACGCCGCGCGTCGCCAGGACGCACGACTTGCCAGCTTGCCGACAAATGCGCATCGCCGTCGCGCCGCCAGGCACGTCGCTCAGGATCGCGTCCTTCTGCCAATCGTCAGCCGTCGCGGGCCGGTTCAGTTCGAGCGACAGGAAGTGCTCGAAGCGCGCAATCGGATCGAGTTGACGCTCGAGGTCGAGCAGGAACGGTTCGAGCGCGTCGAACGGCATCAGGTCGACCAGAACGACGGCGGCACCGCGCCGTGTGGCGTGCCGTCGAGGGCTACACGGTCGTCCGCGTAGCGCTTGCGCTCTCTCGCGATTGCGTTGCGACGTGCGCGTGCGCGTTCACGATCATGCGCACGACGTTTCTCCGCGCGCTCTGCTTGTCGCTGAGCGATCATCGCGTCCAGTTCGGCGTCGGTGATAGGATCGGTGTTGGTGGGTGTCGTCACTCGAGCGGCTCCTCGTATTTCGCGACCGACAGACGGCGCTCACGCATCAGGCGCAGGAGCGGCTCTTTCGCGTCGGGCACCTCGTCGCACAGCGCTTGCAGGATGCCTTTCATCTCCACCCATTCGCGCGACTCGTTCAGGTTCACGTCCAGTTTGATCTGCTGCGCGAGTTTCCCCTGCATCGTCGCGATGTCGCGCAACACTTTGCGCAGCCCTTCCATCGCCGCCAATGCGAAGGCGTCGTCGTTGTTGCGTTCGGCCTTGTCGATGAGCGCCTCGACGCGTGATGCGAGCTTGTCATAGGTGCGCGCAACGTCCTTTCGCTCCTCGTTCACCACGTTCATGTCTTCGGGCAGCGCCTCGAGCTGCTGCCGACGACGGTTCGCCAGAACGCGCATTTTCTCCTCTTCGGGGATGCGTTTCTTGAACCGCGAGATCGAGTCGGACGTGACGCCGAATTGCTTTGCCAGTTCGGTGTTGCTCTTCGTCTGCAGAACGAGGTGTCGGACCAGTTCGTCGCGATTGGGGTGGTTTGCGAGGACGCCTTTGCGCCCCATGCCAGGACGCGGCGGCATCAGGTGTCCGCCTTTTCCATAAGCGACAGCTTCGTCTGCATGTGCGATGGCAGGTCGTCAGCCGTGTTGAACGGCTCGACCGTGAACCCGTCACGACGCAGTTGCTGATACTGACGCGCGTCCGATCCCATCACGTCGCGGCGCAGATATGCGACTTTGCGATGATCGTCGGTCACGAGGGTCGTCTTCAGGTTGGTGTCGATGTCGGGCCGCGAATTGTTGCGACGATGTTGATCAGTGGTGGTTTGGGATTGCGGATCGACGATCTGCACCTGTTTGCCCGCCTTCGCAGCGGCCTCCTTCGCCGCGGCATACTTGCGCGGGTCTCGGGCGTCTTCGCGCGTGATCGTGTGCGCGACCGTCTCGCCTTTCGGATACCAGTTCCCGTCGTCGCGCTTCTCGAAGCCCATCGCCTCGAGCTCTTTGCGTCGTGCGTCAGTGGCGGGGTCGGGTTTCGACTTTGAACGGTCAGATGCGATCTGCCGTTCCAAGTCCTTCTTCTCGTCGAGAATCTTGCCGTTGAACGCGTGCAGATCGTCCATGCGCTTCGATTGCGCCTCGACGGTCTCGGTCAGGGTTTGCATCTGCTTGATGAGCGCGGCGAGGGCCGCGTCGGTGTCAGTGGTCATCGTTCATCTCCAGTTCGAACAAAGTCGGGCGACACGTGATGCGCCGCCCGACCTCAAAACATGGAGATGGATGAAGCACCGCTCATCGCTGCATCCCGAAGATACGTCAGCGCGTGGCGGCGTTCCTCAACGGAAGCAGGTCCTCGGTTTTGATGTATTGCATCGCGTGGTGACGATTGCCGCGCGCGTATCGCGCCACCACACCGCGCTCGATCAGGATGCGCATGGCTTGCGCGATCTGTTGCTTGGTCATGTTCAGGTCGATGTCGCTCGCCGTGAACGGCTTGCCGTGCGTCGGCAGGATCGCCTCGATCTTGTCGGCTCGAACCTCGGCGGGTCGCTTTCGCTTCGAGATCATCAGATCGGGGTTCTCGTTCCACTCGCGACGTGTGCGTGGCAGTCGATCAGGATCGTCTGGTTCATCGGGCACGAGGCGTCGAACGTGGTCGCAGGTGGCTGCGTCGTCGAGGCCGAGGAGGGCGAGGAGGTCGCGTCGCGATTGCGCCCATGCGCCCGTGTCGTCGGTCCAGAATTGGCGCGCATCGTGTCGCGCCTCGTAGTCGGAGCAGTTCAGGTCGTCGATGGATTGTCGAACGACGGCGCAGATCAGATCGCGTTCGGCTGATCCATAGGAGCCGTCGATGGTCTCAGCGGGGTCGAGGCGCGCGCTCATGCCCATGGCGCACCGATGAATGATGCGCGGTTCGCGAAGTGACGGATCTCGAGGTCGTCGTCGCCGATCAGGTATTCAGCGAGGCGCTTCTCGTAGCCGTCTGCGTCGCCCGGGTAGACCAGGTAGATGCGACGTTCATCGAACAGCCACGCGCTCAGGATGCGGACGCCTCGCTCGTTGATCGTTGCGGCGAGGTTCGGGAGTTCTCGCCACATGGATCAGAACGCGTTCAGTTGTTCGGACACGTGCGCGATGTGGCGCCATCCGATTGCGAACGTGCCGCGGGTGCAGCGCACATCGACGCCCGTTGCGTTGAAGACGACGCTGTAGGTGTCGCGATGGATGTCGTCGACCGTGTCGTGCAGGAGGCAGGACGCGAGGTCGTCGCCGAGCGTGTGTGCGTCGTCGATGTCGAGCATCGACGTGCTGTTGAGGATCGTCATGGTCAGGCGTGCGTTGCCTGTGTCGGGGTTCAGGTTGGCGGTGATGTTCATCGTTGGGTCTCCGTGTGATGTGTGCGCGTCAGCCGTTTCGAGATGCCTCATCGACGTGGTCATGCCCGCGCACGCGACGAACCGAGCGGCCGGCTGATGCGCAATGGGCTCGGTGTGGGCAGATAAGCGATTTATGATCGAAGGCGCAGGACCGAAGTTGGGTACTGCAGATTTGGTCCGTCCTCGGGACTGCATCGGCTGCTCAGCGGCAGCGAGAACAGGGGGCTATCGCGGTTCGTCTGACGGCGACGCGGAGAGCGCGTCGTCTCCGTGCGTTGTCGTGTCGTCGTGCGTGATGTGTCGGAGGAAAGCAGGACCGTGCAGCGTCCGCGCGGAGATCGAGCGCTCTGCTGCTTACCGTGCGATGCGCGACGTGCAGCCGTCGATGCGATGCAGGATTGCGTCGATTCCGTCTTTGAGAATGAGTCTCAGTAACACGTCAGGGGTCGGCATCCCGCACGCGGATCGTCGCAAAATCCGTCGCGAAATGATGCTCAGGAACGCAGGAAACCCAATGGAGACAAGCGGTTGCTCGATCAGGACCGACTGATCATTGATCAGTGTGGCAGGATTCTCTCGTATTTCGAGCGGGTGGAGTGGCCTGCTCAGATCGGCGATCTCTTATAGATCATAGACAGAATCGCAACTTTTCAGAAAACGACGCTGCCGCACTCTGTTCTTCAATTCCAGCAGTGTCGTTTCACTGTTCATTCAGAACGAACTGGCCATTGCGGCACACGAAGCACACACGACACAGCGTTCTGGAACGCATTTCGCAAAACGAAAAACGCCTCTGCTCACACCCATCAGCGCACCATCGTCGTTTTGCCCGAAGGACCAATTTCGTCTATGATCTATAGAGAGCGCGTGCGTGTGCCGCGGCACCCAGGAACGCAGTCGCAGACGCGTCATAACTCGCTTATGATCGACGCACCCCATCAACAGGAGCGACCTCAATGCCATTCGACATGCCAGCTGAGACCACCATCGTGCCCGCACGCATCATCGCACGCCTCGCCCGTGCCGGCGTTCTCAACGACGCAGCCGGTTGCGACACGTTCCTGGGCGACCGCTTCTGCGACCGCAAGCGCATCACGTGGATGTCAATTCTGCATCCGACGGCTTACGTCGGCGCAATCCGCGATTGAACTTCCTCACACGCGCGTCGATCTCGAGGTTGTGACGCATGACCTCGCGGTCGTCGATACGGTCGAGCAGATTGTCATATCGCGACGCTGCCAGCGCACGCTTGTCCTTTGCGAGCAGCATCGAGCGCGGTGGGTCGGCGAGAAGGCGCTCGATCCACGCCTCACGGTCGCCGAGTTCATCTGCAAGCTGCGCACGTGTCGGACGACGCTCGAGCCCCGTGATCCAGAGTTCGCGTTCTTCGGGTGTCGTGTCGCGCCACTCTCCTGCCTCAAAGACACGCGCGAACGGCTGAACATCCTCGAACTGGTATCGCGAACCATCCCACGATGCGCGCAACTGGAACAGGAACGGTCCACTCGGGCGTTCGACGAATCCGCGCACATCAGGCAGCGCGCCACTCGACCGCTCCTCGAACAGGTCGAACGTGTCGCCCATGAACGCCTCGACCGGCTCTGACGCCCACGCATCGACGGGCACGGGTTCAGGTCGCTCATACGTGACGCACGCGCGCTCGATGTCGGGCAGGGGCAGGTTCATGTCTTGCATCGCAATCGCGACGCCGATCTCCTCACGTGAACGCCCGCGCAGCCCTGCATTGCCGACGCGCCCAGTGACCGCGCGCCCGGGTGGCTGATCGAACCACTCACCGTCGCGCTCGTAGAACGTCTGGAACTCAGGATCGTCGTCGGCTTCGAGTGCGCGAACGAGGTCGCGGTCCTGTTTGAATTGATCGCAGGCACGGCGCAGGCGATGGTACCAGTTGTCATACCGTTCCTTGACGATCAGCGCACGCTCAGGCGACAACTCGACCGTGTTGATGCGCTGAAACACCGACCACGGGATGTCGTCGAGGCGCAGGAGGTTGTACCACCATTTGAGCGGCGCGTACTCGGACAGTCGCTCGAGGCGATTGGGCGGCTCACACCATGCCCACGGGTCGTTGCGAATGTCGGACCACATCATGGTGAGCGCCTCGACCATCAAAGTCGAAACGGGTTTTCCTGCGAGGGCGTTCGACACGGTTGTCTTGCTGGTCGGCGTGTCGTGCGGGATGCGTTCGCGATTGTCAGCGAGCCATTGTTCGACACGGTGATTGCGACCGAGCAGGAACGCGGACAAGTCGGCTGCATGTTCGAAAGTCTGCATCACACCGCCTCCTTGAACTGCTCTGCCCACTTCATCACGTCGTCGCGGTCGAACCGCATCGAACGTGTGCCGAAGAACAGGGCTGGCGGCGCTGTGCCATCAGCGCGCATCTGCTGAAATTTCGTTCTGCGGATGCCTACGAGGTCGCAAACCTGTTGGGCATCCATGTATTTCGGGAGGTGTGCGGTCGCCTCGAGCGCCTCAATACGCGCTTCGAGGACCGCGAGGCGATCTTCGTTCATCATTCAAGCTCCATGTCTCAAACCCATCGCGGGTCTAATGTCATGTTATTGCGCCAAAATAATGACCGCGACCCCGGAATTAGAAATGCACCTCAAACGACTCGCCGATGCGCTTGATGATCACGCGCTCGATGTCGGCGACGCACGCGTGCAGGTCGAGGTCTTCGCTGTAGTGCATCAGCATGTCGTCGTCGGAATTCTGCGACGTGATGTCACCGCGCAGATACGCCGCTGCATACGACGGGACGCGCGCAGGGCCGCACGCGGACGTGAAATGCCTGCGCGTATCGTGCTGCCGCATGATCGCGTGTCCGTCGAATTTCAGGTTGTCGAGGTGGTCGATGTAGCCGGTTTTGGAATCGGCGGCGAACACGTGCGCATGGTTCGACCGACGCGCCTCGAGGATGTTCATCACGGTGTCGCAGACCGGGATGTTGCGATCTTCGCCGTTCTTGAGGCCCGTGAATTTGAGCTGCCGACGTGCGAAGTCAACCTGATCCCATTCGAGTGAGCGCACGTCGGTCGCGCGGATGCCCGTGAACAGCATCACGATCCACGCGTCCCGGCGCGTCGTGTTGCCCATCTGCATGATCGTCTCCCAGATCGGCGACCAATCGCGCGCGTCGTGTCTTGTGGCGTCGCAGTAGTCCTTCCACAGCGTCGTGCGCTTGCCGACCTTGCCGAGTTCCTTCGCCTTCAGCTTGCCGCGCGGGATCGGCGACGCGATGTCGAGGATCGAGTAGCAGTTGTTGAGGCCGGCCTTCACGTGGTGACGCGTCGCGATGGATTCGATGTTCATCAGGACGCGGCGCACCTCGATCAGCGACACGTCGGCGGGGTGCTTGCGCATCAGCGCATTGGCCTCGCGCTCGAGCTTGCGACCGATGTCGTCGAGGTGGCGTGTGGATGCCGATGCGTGCGCACGATACTCGCGCCACGCGTCCCACAGCGTCCTGATCTCAGCCGTCGCCTCGTTCGACGCGTGCGCGGTGCGATTGTGCAGTGCTTTCATGGCGGCGTCGGGCGACGTGTCGGGGTATGTCAGCTTGAGGGACTGCGACACGGATTTCCCGTTGATGCGACCGCGCACGTACCACGACGCCTTCGTCTTGCCGACGCCGAGTGCGAGGTTGGGATATTTGTCGCCCGAGTGCGTGTAGTAGGTCATGCCGGACGCAGGACGCGCCTTCGACGCCTTGATGAGGTTCACGGGTTTGGTGAAGTCGATGCAGGTGTTGGTCATTTCGGTCTCCGTTGTTTCGCGACACATTTCGCGACGCCCGACGTCCATAGCACGCACTAAAACGGAACGTCAACCGACTGATATTTGTCGCGAAAAGGACCTAAACCATTGTTTTCTATGGTGAAGCGATACAACGCGCACCTTCGGTATAAATATCGCCAACTGACTTTTAATCAGTGGGTCGCAGGTTCGAATCCTGCACGGCTCACCACTGAAACTCTAGTCAAACATCAGGTTTCAAAGAGGTTTCCTCAACAGTTTGAGGTGCTTCCCAAATCTGTGGTTGGGTTTGAGTGTGGTTAGAACATAACGTGAACCTTGTAAAATCACCGCCGTTACAAGGACACGACATGCCACAGATCAAGTTCAAGGATTCGACACTCAACAAGTTGTCGGCAGACAAAACCACATGGTTCCGGGCCGACACGGGCCTCAAGCTCGCCGCAGGTCGGCAGCTGGTCGAAAACAACTTCGCACGTATCGCATCCGTCGTCCGTCACGACGACGCAGCAACGCGAGATCGACGACAGGGCGCGTCTGCGGCCTTCGCGGACCTTTTCAGACAGGCGATCCGCTGCCTGTAGGTGAAGTCGGTTTATCAGTTGGTCGGTAATCATGGTTGCCCCCCGAAATGAAAAGGCCGCTCCTATTGAGCGGCCTTCACGTCGTCGGCGCCGCACCGCAGATGGTGCAACCGATCAATCGGAAAGTCAGTTGCAGGCGGCGACGAGTGCGTCCGCGCGCGACTGGCCCTTCTGCATGACAGGCAGGCGTTTCAGCCCCTTCGGCATCAGGAGGTAATACTTCTGGTCCTTGCGACGCTCGACGCCGAAACCTGAGTTCTTCATGTCGTAGGAAAACGCCGATTGGACGGTCGAGCGGTTCCACCCAACGGCCTCCATCAGTTCTTCCATCGTCGCGCCGTCCAGAAGCGCCGATGCGAGTTTGTGCTTCTTCGAGCCGTCGGTCAGCGACGTAATGTTCTCGGTCTTCGGGACAGGCTGGCAGTAGACGTGCGGCTTAAGAGCCCGTGTCTTCGGTGCGGCCTTCGGCTTCGGATCGGCCACGTTCTCGATCACGTCGCTCACGGGCGCTTCCATATCGGCCAGAAGACCGAACGCGGCCCGCACCCCGGCTTCCGTCAACCACTGCTCTATGCGCTTGGTCTCTGGGTTTTTATCGCCAGGAGTGACGAGCTCTTTCTTCGTCAGGCTCCCGAGCGTCGCACGGACGGTTTTGACCGACTTTCCGGTCGCCTCGGCCAACTCCTGGACATCTGTCACCGACATGTTGTCGCCGAGCACTTGGTCGACCGTTTCACCGCCCATCGCGGACATTGTGACGTCCAGATGAGCAAGCAGGATGGCGGTTTCGTTCTTGGTGAAAGTCATCAGTTTTCTCCGTTGATGTGCGCCCACCGTGGGCGGCTATAACTCGCTTATGAGTCCTGCCTCGGTGGATAATCAACCGGAGGTTGATTCGGCTCGCCCATTTGGGTTCGAACCCCGAGCGCGGCACAAGCCCTTCACTTACGTCAGTTCGCCGTGGCATAGTCCCCAAAAAAGAGGGCAGTGCATTGAGTGAATTTGATACCGCAACCGCAATTGAGATCGCATCCGAACACTTGCATGAATTGGGTGGGCACGTTTTCGACCTGCTTACAGTTGAGAAACCAATATCGCTGGAAGCTGCGGTAAACCTGTCCAAGGTTGTTTCTAAACTGTCTCCGCTCCTCGGCAACCTCATTGAGTTCAACACCGTCGAATATCTGAACGACCAAGAGGAGTTCGAAGGGCGCGGCGAATGGGAACGACAAGACCCTGGCTTCCCAGATACTGTGTTTCGAGGCGTCGAACCTGTACCCGGATTCGAGATCAAGGCTTGGTTCCCACTCGCAACTGAAATCACTGCCCGCTTCAAGGACTCCCAAAACCATTTCACAGACGACAACACCTATGTGTGTATGTTGGCATGGCTTCCCGAGAAGATCATTTTTGGCAAACCATATATCCTGGACGTCGTGGTCGTGTCAGGCGCTTCTGTTGCACTCGCGCGTGACACCCACTACCACAACCCGCCCGACTATTTGGTCCTTGAACCAGAAGACACCAGTGCCCGAACACGTAACCTCCAGCAAACGAATACCAACGGATACAAGCTCCAAACTAATGATCCTTCAGAAGTGGCGAGAGCCGAGGAAATCGTGCGCTCCTGGGGTCCCGATGGCGCACGCTATCAACCGACACCCGAGTATCAGCAACGCCTTCGAGAATTGCAGGGCCAGTTCAATTACCGACTGGATACCAACTACGCCAAGATGGATCGTATCGTTCACGCGGAACTCGAGGCGTTCAAAACGCGCGTAATGAACACAGAGGTCCACGGCTTGAAGGTCCGCGAATGGGAACGCCTGTTCCGAAGCAAGAATGATGCCCAGATCAAATGGGTGCTACAGGAGAAACTCGGGATCACAGAAGGGGATGCTGACGAGCTTCTTGAGTGAGTCGTTCCATCCCGTAGTGGAAGTAGGTCGGGTCGATCTCGCCGCCAAATGAACGTCGCCCAAGTCGACGAGCGGCCACGGACGCCGAGAATAAGCCGCCGAATGGCTCCCACACGACGGATCCCTCGACTGTTGAAGCCTCTATGATCCGAGTCATCAGATCGAGCGGTTTTTGGTTCAGGTGAACAGCCTTGCCAGAATCACCGTTTGTTTTGATCCGTTCCGCGCCTCGCAGAGCCGGTCGCTGCCAGACATTGGTCATCCCGTGCGGGCACGTGAATGGGGCGCGCGTCTGTGCCCAGTCGTTGCCGTCCATCGGGCGCTCTCCGTCCTGCGAGAAGTAGGGGCGGCCTTCAGGATCACCGTGCTCGTTCGCATAGTCGGACATCATTTGAAACTTCTCTGGCGGCATCCAATACCAGAGGTGGCCCTGGTCGAGATACTTGCGGACGGCTGCGTCCGCTACACCGCAGGCCTTGTTCGCCTCACGCACAGGCAAGCCGGTGCGCTTCCATTCTTTCAATAGCCAGTGCTTGAGCAGTTGTCCGTCCATACGCGCTTCAAACACATACTGGACACAGACCTCAGAAACGACTGGGAAGCGTCTGATCTTCTTCGTGTTCACGTTTCCGGCGATGTGGCCGACGCCTTTATCCCAGATGTTCGCATTGACGTAACGCCAGCCGTATTTCTCGAGGGTGGGATGGACACTTGCCCATCCGATCTCAGAGTTCCAAAACCAGAGGACTGTCTGGGGCGTCGCTCGACGAGACCATGCCTCGATGTGTGGCTCATACCATTCCGGCATACCAGTATGATCGGAGGTGTCGCCTTCGAACCCGAGGACACCGTAGGCTCCGTCCGACACGATGCATCCGGGCGTATCCCAACTGTCGTAGTGTGCAAGGCTATCGCCAAAAGCGATGTTAGTGAGGTCGTCCGACCAATGCTCAGCATCCAAGGCTTCGGTTCGTGTCACTGCCTTGCCTCGACCGACTGTCGATGTCGGTTCGCGCCGCCGCTTAGATTTCTTTTGGTCGTCTTGTTCAAGCGACGTTTTTGCGGATGCGCCGTCCATAGATCCTCCAAGGTGAAAATAACACTCGCGAACATACGCGGCGTGGTATGGCGAACACAATAGTTGGTTTCGGATGTTCAGCAACCAGCAACATATAGAAACGGAGTTGCTCCGCACTGATACTGCACAGTCCTTGTTACATCCTTGTAACGCGGCTCGATCGCCTCGAAAAACCGCCTGTTTTCAATCCGGTTGGTTGCTAGCCGAAGGAACTTTTAATCAGTGGGTCGCAGGTTCGAATCCTGCACGGCTCACCACTGATCATGATTTTTCCAGCCGGAAATCTGTTGTGCGCCGTCACAACGTTGCGCGCCGTCACGACAATGCTTTCAACACCAGCGTTTGCGGGCACCCTCAGGAGCTGCCGACCGGCATGCGGAACAAGGTGCCCGCGCAAGGCGCGTGACCGCGCGTGGCCGCTACGGTCTAACGGTCCTGAGACAGCGCCGGACGGGCGCAGGTCGGGCAGGTGTTGGCGATTTCCGCGAGGATCGCCGGTTTCCTGAACGGCTTGGTGAGATGGGCGTCGAGCCCGTGGGTGAGAATCTCTTCGGCGTCGCCTTCCATCGCATGGGCGGTCAGCGCGACGATACGGGTGCGGGGCCAGCCGTTTTCGGCTTCGAGCGCGCGGATGCGGCGGGTGGCTTCCTTGCCGTCCATGCCGGGCATTGAAATGTCCATGAACACGAGGTCCGGGCGCAGGGTTTCGAAAGTGGCGACGGCCTCGGCGCCGTCATTGGCGAAGGTCAGGTCGATGTCGCAGGCTTTTACAAGTCTGGAGAACACCAGCCGGTTGGTCTTGTTGTCCTCGGCGGCGAGCACCTGCATGGTGCGCAGTGGCGCGGCTGCGGGTTCGACCGGGGCCAGAGCGGCCGGCGCGGCCGGGTCGACCGGAGCGGAAGCGACGGGGTCAGCCGTGGCGGCGGGCGTTTCCGGGTGCGGGGCTGCCGCCTGTTGGAACGCCGCGGGCTCCGGTTGCGGTTCGGCTGTTGTTGCGGGGGCGGGCGCCGGTTCGGGCCGGTTGGCGCGGCGGCGCGAGCCGAAAAAGGGGAGCGGTTCGGGATCCGGGTCGGCCGCCGGTTGGGGGGCGGGGATCGGTTCCGGCACGGAGCCCGGGGCGGACATGTGGGCCGCAGCCTCCGTGTCCGGTTCGGCCACCGGCGCCGGGGACTCCGGAGACTCCGGGGATCCCGCGATCGCCGGACCCCGGGCAACCGCTTCCGGTTGGGACACGACGGGCGTCTCCGTGGGCGTGGCCGCGACCGGTCGCGCCGGAGCCGGCTGCATGGGCGGGTCGGGCCGTTCGAGCTTCCGGATCGCGCCGACGAGGTCGATCCGCGAGATCGGTTTCGCCAGCCCGGCGACGGCGCCCGCCACCGGGGTCGAGGCCGCGTCCGGGCTGGCGGCGACCATCACCACCGGGGCGCCGATGCCGGCGGCATGCAGCACCGCGATGAAGGCGGCGGCGCCCATGTCGGGCAGGCGGTTGTCGGCGAAGATCACATCCGCCTCCGCCGAACGCCCGTCAATCGCCTCGGCGGCGTTGCTGGCGCAGATCACCTCGAGGCCGAGGGCTGTGAGCTGTTTTTCGAGGATGGTGCGGGTGAGATCGTCGGACATCACCAGCGCCACCTTTTCCACCCAGTCGGGATGATAGGGCGGCTCGGCGGGGGTCACCACCGGCAGGCTGATCTGGAAGCCGAAGGCGGAGCCCACGCCGAGTTCGCTTTCGACCCAGACATCGCCGCCCATGAGCTTCACCAGCTGGCGCGAGATCGCGAGGCCGAGCCCGGTGCCTTCGTAGGAGCGGTTGCGTTCGTCTTCGACCTGATTGAACTCGCCGAACACATCGCCGAGCTTGTCGGCGGGGATGCCGATGCCGGTGTCTTCCACCGTGGCATGGATGCGCTGGGTGCTGCCGTCGTTTTCCGGCAGGCCGACCACCCGCACCAGAATATGCCCCTTCTCGGTGAACTTCACCGCATTGCCGATCAGGTTGGTAAACACCTGACGGATGCGTACCGGGTCGCCGATGAAGCGGCTGGGCATGAACATGTCGTAGTCGATGAAGACCTTCAGCCCCTTGCCGCGGATCGTCGGCTCCAGCAGCATCAGCACATCGACAACCACGCGTTCGAGGTCGAATTCCTCGTTGCGCAACTCCAGCCGCCTTGCCTCGGCCTTGGAATAGTCGAGCACGTCATTGATGATCGCCAGCAGCGATTGCCCGGAGCTGCGGATGGTGTCGACATAGAGGCTCTGTTCCTCGTCGAGCCTGGATTCGGCCAGCAGATCCGCCATGCCGATGACGCCGTTCATCGGGGTGCGGATCTCGTGGCTCATATTGGCGAGAAAGGCGGATTTGGCGCGGCTGGCGGCCTCGGCGCGGGCGCGGGCCTTGGCCAGCATCGCCTGCCGGCGCATCGACTGGGTGATGTTATGCGCCATCGACACCGTGTCGCCCCCGGGGGCGCGGCTGTCGATCAGGCGGATCCAGACGCCGTTCCACAGGCGGATCACCCGCGGCTCGGGGGCGTCGGAAAACCAGCGTTCGAGCATCTCGCGGCGCCAGTGCTGCGGCGCCTGGCCTTCGAGATCGACCACGCCTTCGGTCAGCAGGGCCTCGATGACCTCTTCGTAATGCACCCCCGGGCGGATACATTCGAGCCCGTCGAACGGGCTCAGATAGGCGTCATTGGCGATCACCATCCGGGCATCGGCGTCGAACACCGCGAAGCCTTCGTTCATCGCCTGAAGCGAATTCCACAGCCGCCGCTTGGCGATGTCGACCTCCACATTGGCGCGGTCGAGATCGGCGCGGACCTTGACGTTTTCGCCCTTCACCTCCTCGACCTCTTCGCGGCTTTCGGCGAGGTCTTCGGAAAGGGTCATCGCGTGGCGCGAGAGCATCCGGTTGGCCTCGTTGAGCTCGGCCTGTTTCTGTTCGAGAAGCCGTTCGGCCGCCATCCGTGCGCGCCGCTCTTCGGTCAGGATCGCTTGTGGGTTCATCGCCGTCTCCGCTGCCCGGGCCTTCTGCCCCGCGCAACACTTTGCCGAAACAAGGTGAACAGCCCCTTAACGGGCGCAAATTGCCCTGCGCTTTCCACTCACGGCTGTTGCGAGGCCGTTGCGCCACCGCCGTGTTGGTGTCAGCATGATGGCGCACAGGAGGAGAGAGCGATGCGGAACATTCTGGTTTTTCTTGCAATTTTCATACATTTCACCAGTGCGGCACTGGCCGATGCCGCGCTCGAGCCACGCCGCGCCATCCTCCAACGCGACACGGATTTTCCGGGACACGACATCCAGTCGGTGCTCGATGTCACGCTGGAGGCCTGCGAATCGGCCTGTTTCAGCCGGCCGGACTGCCATGCCTTCACCTATAATTCCCGCAAATCCGCCTGTTTTCTGAAGTCCGAAATGGGCGGGACCTCGGTCTATGACGGTGCTTTCTCCGGCCTGATTCTCGACCGCGCGCCGGCGCTCCTCGCCGCCGCCGAGACCCGGGTTCAGGCGCTCGATTTCCTGCCGCAGAGCGACATCGCCAGCGCCTCCGCGCGGGCCGCGCAGATGCCGCATGACTTTTTCGTCGGTGGCTGGGAGGCCGAAGACCTCGCCCGCTGGGGGCGCGAGGCGGAGGCGGAGGCCAATCTCGCGTCGGCGATGCGCTATTTCGCGGGCGCCGTGGTGCTTTCCGACGCGCCCGGCGACTGGATCGAATATGCCCGGCTGTCGAATGCGGCCGGGATGGCGTCGGAGAAGTCCGGCGAGACCCGCGATCTCCATGAACAGGCGCTCGACGCCGCCATCTCCGGTTTTCTGCGCAGCGCCGGCGAGGCCCAGCAGGCCAATGCGCTGATCGAAATGGCGGTGGCGCTCGAGGCGCTGGAACGCGGTCGCGCGACCATCCCGGCGCTCCGGCTGGCCCAGAGCCTCAGCCCGCGCGACGAGACCGCCGGGGCGCTGGAACGCGCGCTCGGGCTGTTCGGCTTCCGGCTCACCGAGACCTCCGTCGACAGCGATGCGGCCGCCCCCCGGATCTGCGCCACCTTCTCGGAAGATCTGGTGGAAGGGGGTGTGGATTACACCCCCTTCGTGGCCTCGGAGATCACCGGTATCGCGGTCTCGGCCTCCGGCCGTCAGCTCTGCATTGACGGTCTCACCCATGGCGAACGCTACAGCTTCACCCTGCGCCCGGGCCTGCCCGCCGCCACCGGCGAGACGCTCGCGAAACCGGTGCAGCTCAACCAATATGTCCGCGACCGCGCGCCCTCGGTGCGGTTCCCCGGGCGGGCTTATGTGTTGCCGCCCACCGATGACGCCGGGCTCCCGGTGGTCACGGTGAATGCCGGCACGCTCGATCTCACCCTCTCGCGTCTGCCCGAGGGCAATCTGGTGCGGGCGTTTGAGGAAAACTGGTTCGGCCGGTCGCTGTCGAACTGGGACGCGCGCTGGTTCAACGAACGGCTCGCCGAGCCGGTCTGGGAGGGCAGTGCCGAGGTCGGGTCCGAGCTCAACCGCGACGTGACCACCCGGCTGCCCATCGGCGAGGTTGCGGGCGAGATGTCGCCGGGGGTCTATGTGCTCCACGCCGCCCTGCCGGGGCTCGACCAGAGCGATCACCCCCCGGCCACCCAATGGTTCGTGATTTCCGACCTCGGGGCCTCGAGTTACACCGGCGACACCGGCACCTGGGTCTTCGTCCGGTCGCTCTCCAGTGGTGCGCTGGAGGCGGGGGTGACGGCCGAACTGCGCTCCGAGACCAATACCGTGCTGGCGGTGCTGGAGAGCGACGCCAATGGCGCGGTGTATTTCCAGCCCGGCAAGAGCTATGCCAAGGGCGCCAGCCCGGCGCTGGTGACGCTCAGGAAGGGCGGCGATTTCACCTTCCTATCGCTGTCCGGCCCGGCCTTCGATCTCTCCGACCGTGGTGTCGAGGGGCATCCGCCGGCGCCGCCGATCGACGTCTTCCTGACCACCGACCGTGGCGCCTATCGCGCCGGCGAGACCATCCATGCCACCGCCCTGACCCGCGACGACCGCGCGGTTGCCATCGAAGGCCTGCCGGTCACCGCGATTCTGAGCCGTCCCGACGGGGTGGAATATGCCCGTCACGTGTCCAACGGCGATGGCGCCGGCGGGCATGTGTTCACCCTGCCCACGGCGGGGTCCGCCCCGCGCGGCACATGGCGGCTCGATCTCTATGCCGACCCGGACGCCCCGGCGCTCGCCTCCACCACGCTGCTGGTGGAAGATTTCCTGCCTGAGCGGATCGACTTCGACGTCGCGCTGTCCGAGCCCAATCCGCGGCTTTCGGCCACGCCAAGGCTCGACATTGACGCGCGCTATCTGTTTGGCGCCCCGGGGGCCGATCTGGAGGTCGCGGGCGATCTGGTGGTCAAGACGGCGGAGGCGGTCGAGGGCTGGCCGGGCTATCATTTCGGCCTCCATGAAGACGGGGGGCAGTACGTGTGGGGCCCGCTTGACAGGGGCCGCACCGATGCCGAGGGCCATGCCGTGCTGCCGGTGAGCTTCCCCGAGGTGGAGGCCCGGGGCGCGCCGCTCGAAGCGGCGTTCAACATCCGGGTGAGCGAGGGCTCGGGCCGTCCGGTCGAGCGCAGCCTCACCGTGCCGGTGGCGCCGCAAGGCACCATGATCGGCATCAAGCCCGGCTTCGACGACAGCGTGCCCGAAGGCGCCGAGGCGAGCTTCCAGCTGGTGGCGCTCGCGCCCACGCTGGAGCCGGTGCCGATGGAGGTCACCTGGGAGCTCAACCGCGTGACCACCCGCTATCAATGGTATTCCTCCTGGGGGCAGTGGAACTGGGAACCCACCGAGACCCGTGAACGCGTCGCCTCCGGCCATGCCTCGCTCGGGGAGACACCGGTCACCGTGACCGCGCCGACCGATTGGGGCCGCTACGAGCTGGTGGTCACCGGCAAGGATGGGGGCTTTGTCAGTGCTTCGGTCGGGTTCACCTCCGGCTGGTATGCCTCCGCCGATGCGCGCATCTCGCCCGACATCCTTGACGCTTCGCTCGACGCCACGCGCTACAGCATCGGCGACAGTGCCACGCTGCGCTTCGTGCCGCGCACCGCGGGCAAGGTGCTGGTGCAGGTGGTGTCGAGCCGGGTGATCTCGACGCTGGCTGTCGATGCGGTTGCCGGCGAAAACACCGTCACCCTGCCGGTGACCGAAGACTGGGGCGCGGGCGCCTATGTGGTGGCCACTCTGGTGCAGCCGCTTGACAGCGCCAGCGCCCATGATCCGCTGCGCGCGCTGGGTCTTGCCCATGCGTCGGTCGATCCGGGCGACAAGGCGCTCGCCGCGCATTTCGACGTCGCCGAAGAGGTCAGGCCGCGGGGGCCGCTTGAGGTGGTGCTGAAGGTCGATGGCATTGCCGAGGGCGAGACCGCCTATGCGACCATTGCGGCCGTCGATGTGGGTATCCTCAACCTCACCGGTTTCGAGGCCCCCGACCCGTCGGATCATTATTTCGGCCAGCGCCGCCTCGGCCTCGCGATCCGCGATCTCTATGGCCGGCTGATCGACGGCCGTGCCGGGGCGATGGGACAGATCCGTTCCGGCGGCGGGTCGGATGCCTTCATGCGGATGCAGGCCCCGCCCCCGACCGAGGTGCTGATGGCGCAGGTTTCGGGGCCGCTGACCGTCACCAACGGTGAGGTCAGAGCCACATTCGACCTGCCTGCGTTCAACGGGACGGTGCGTCTGATGGCAGTTGTCTGGTCGAAAACCGGCGTCGGGCAGGCGGCAACGGATGTGCTGGTGCGCGACCCGGTGGTGCTCACCGCCTCGCTGCCGCGCTTCCTCGCGCCCGGCGACGAAGGCCGGTTGCTGCTGGAAGTGACCCATGCCACCGGGCCGGTGGGCGAGCTGCGGCTTTCGGCGGGTTCGGAGAGCGGGGCGGTCGCGGTTGCGGGGTCGGGTTTTGCCGGGAGCTTCGAGATCGCGGCCGGCGCAACCGAGCGCATCTCGCTGCCGGTGACCGCCGAGGAGGTGGGGGTGCATCCGGTGGATGTCACGCTGGTCACCCCGGACGGCACCGAGCTTACCAAGCAGCTCAGCCTGCCGGTGATGCGGCTCGACCCGGAAGTGGCCGAAACCTCGCGCTTCACGCTGGCCCCCGGCGAGAGCTTCACGCTGACGCGGGATCTCTTCGCGGGCCTCACCGCGGCGCGGGCGACGCTCACCGCCGGACCGCTGGCGCGGTTCGACGCCGCCGGCCTCATCGACCGGCTCGACCGCTATCCCTATGGCTGCACCGAACAGCAGGTGTCGCGGGCGCTGCCGCTGCTCTATCTCTCCGGTCTGGCGGAGGCGATGGGGCTCGCGGGGCGCGACGATGTGGAGACCCGCGTCAACGACGCGATCACCGGTGTGCTGGCCAATCAGGCGTCGTCGGGGAGCTTCGGGCTCTGGCGGCCCGGCTCCGGCGATCTCTGGCTCGATTCCTTCGTGAGTGACTTCCTCGCGCGGGCGCGCAGCGAAGGCTATGAGGTGCCCGACACCGCCTTCCGCGCGGCGATGGACAATCTGCGCAACCGGGTGAACTACTACGCCGATTTCGAGGAGGGCGGCGAAGACCTTGCCTATGCGCTCTATGTGCTTGCCCGCGAAGGCGGCGCGGCGATGGGCGATCTGCGCTACTATGCCGACGTCAAGGCCGACGCTTTTGCCACCCCGCTGGCCAGTGCCCAGATCGGCGCGGCTCTGGCGGCCTATGGCGATCCGACCCGGGCCGACGCGATGTTTGCCCGGGCTGCCGGCGCGCTGGCTGCCATGCGCGACACCGGCCGGATCTGGCGCGACGATTACGGCACCGCATTGCGCGATGCCGCCGCGGTGCTCGCGCTGGCGGTGGAGGCGGGGAGCGAGGCCGTCGACCGCGCGGCGCTCGTCGACCGGCTTGCCGGGGCGGGGGCGCCGTTCTCGACCCAGGAGGCAAGCTGGATGCTGCGCGCGGCACATGCGCTGCTCGACGACGCCCCCGGTGCCGGGCTGACGCTCGACGGCGCGGCGCTCACCGGGCCGCTGGTGGAGGTGCTGAGCGATGTCGAGCTGGAGACGCCCAAGGTCATCGCCAATACCAGGACGGAGGCCACCGAGCTGACGGTCACCAGTTTCGGCGTGCCCGATGTGGCCCCGCCGGCCTCGGGCAATGGCTATGCGATCGAACGGCGTTACTTCACCATGGACGGCGAGCCGGCCGATCCGGGTGAGGTGGCGCATGGCACCCGGCTGGTGACGCTGATCACCGTCAAGCCATGGGAGGCCAGTGGTGCGCGGCTGATGATCACCGACCCGCTGCCCGCGGGCTTCGAGATCGACAACCCCAACCTGCTGCGGTCGGGTGATGTTCTGGCGCTCGAATGGTTGCAGGTCCTGGAAGAGACCGAGACGGTCGAATTCCGTCAGGACCGCTTCCTTGCGGCCGTCGACTGGGACGAGGACACGCCGATCCGGCTGGCCTATGTGGTTCGCGCGGTGACGCCGGGTGTGTTCCACCATCCGGCGCCGTCGGTGGAAGACATGTACCGCCCGGCCTTCCGGGCTGTCGGAGACGCGGGCGAGGTCGTGGTGCTTGAGTGAGGCCGGGCCGGGGGGGCCAGCCCCCCCGCCCCCCCCCGGAGTATTTGACCCAAGCAAAAGGAGGGCGCTTTGCGCGCAGGGTGGTTGTTTGCGCTGGCTCTGGCGCTCCATGTCGGCGCCTTCGGGCGGGACCGGCTGGACGCCTGGATCGAGGCGACGGTGCTGCCGCCGCTGGTGGTGGAGACCTCTGTCGAGGTGCTGGACCGCCACGGCGAGCTGTTGCGCGCCTATACGGTGGCCGACGGGCGCTGGCGTTTGGCGGCCGCAGGGCAGGGGGTCGATCCGCTGTTCGTCGAGATGCTGGTGACTTATGAGGACAAGCGGTTCTATCGCCACAAGGGCGTGGATTTTCGCGCGGTGCTGCGCGCTGTCGGGCAGGCGCTGTGGCATGGGGAGGTGGTCTCGGGGGCGTCGACCCTCACCATGCAGGTGGCGCGGCTGATCGAGGACGGGCCGACCGGAAGCTTCGCGGGCAAGCTGCGGCAGGTGCGTCTGGCGCTGGCGCTGGAGCGGCGCCTGTCGAAGGCGGAGATCCTCGGGCTTTATCTCGACCGTGCGCCCTATGGCGGCAATACCGAAGGCATCCGTGCCGCGGCGCGGGCATGGTTTGGCAAGCCGCCCCGGAGGCTCACCGCGGCGGAGGCGGCGCTGCTCGTGGCGCTGCCGCAGAGCCCGGAGACGCGGCGGCCGGACCGGCATCCGGAGGCGGCGCGGCGCGCCCGGGAGCGGGTGCTCGAACGGGTGGCGGAGGCGGGGGTGTTGCCGGTGGAACGGATGGCGATCGCCCGGCGGGCGCCGGTGCCACGCGCCCGTGCGGTGATGCCGCGGCTTGCTCCGCATCTGGCCGACCGGTTGCTGGCCGAGGCGCCGGGCCGCGCGGTTCACTTCACCACGATCGACGCCGGTCTTCAGGCGCGGCTCGAGACCCTCGCCGCCACCGCGGTGCGCGACCACGGCGGCGGGGCGCTGTCGGTGGCGATGGTGGTGGCGGATCATGCCAGCGGCGAGATCCTCGCGTCGGTGGGCTCGGCGGGCTATTCGCGTGACACGCGGCAGGGGTTCATCGACATGACCCGGGCGCTGCGCTCGCCGGGGTCAACGCTGAAGCCGCTGGTCTATGCGCTGGCGTTCGACGAGGGGCTGGCACATCCGCAGACCATGATCGACGACCGTCCGATCCGTTTCGGCACCTATGCGCCGGAGAATTTCGATGGCGCCTACCGCGGGCCGGTCACCATGGAACGGGCCTTGCAGCTTTCGCTCAACATCCCCGTGGTGGCGCTCACGGCGGAGCTTGGACCGGCGCGGCTGGTGGCCGGGCTGAAGCGTGCGGGCGTCACTCCGGTGTTGCCCGGCGGAGCGGCGCCGGGGCTGGCGGTGGCGCTGGGCGGGGTCGGGGTGACGGCGGAAGACCTCACCCGCCTCTATGCCGGGCTCGCCGCGGGGGGCAGGGCGGTGCGGCTCAGTGCGCGTGTCGGGGCGCGTGTCGGGGCGCGTGGCGGGGCGGCGAAGCAGACCGGTGCGGTGCGCATCGTCTCGCCGGAAGCGGCGTGGCAGGTGGGGCATATTCTGGCCGGGATGCCGCCACCGCCCAATGCGCCGCGCGCCCGCCTTGCCTACAAGACCGGCACCTCCTATGGCCACCGCGACACCTGGGCGGTCGGGTTTGACGCGCGCCATGTGGTGACCGTCTGGATGGGCCGTCCCGATGGCACGCCGGTGCCCGGGGCTTTTGGCGCCGATATGGCGGCCCCGGTGCTGTTCGAGGCGTTTTCGCGGCTGAAACCCGCGCTCGACCCGCTGCCACCGCCGCCCCCGGGCACGCTCCTGCTTTCGGGCGCCGCCCTGCCGCTGCCCTTGCGGGAATTCCGCTCGCGCAAGGCGGGCTATGCCGAAGCGGACCTGCCGGAACTCGCCTTCCCCCCGGATGGCGCGCTGGTCGAAACCGAGGGCCGGGGGCTGGTGGTGAAGATCGCCGGCGGCACGCCGCCCTTCACCCTGCTGGCCGACGGGGCGCCGGTCCTGGTGGCGACGCGGTCACGCAGCCCGGAACTCGACCTCTCTGCGGGGGCGGTAACGCTTTCGGTGATCGACGCGGCCGGACGCTCCGACCGGGCGTCGGTGGAACTGCGGTAGGTTCACCCGGCAGTCCGGC
>PDWI01002319.1_pt1 | contig 28781 bp, 29 predicted proteins | sample 1430891 | NCBI WGS metagenome assembly PDWI01 (sample SAMN01162508, study PRJNA174530) | Oral metagenome, whole genome shotgun sequencing project. | biome: Marine environment; feature: Marine mammal; material: Swab sample of the gingival sulcus; isolation source: swab sample of gingival sulcus... | reverse complement strand
TATCTAGTGATATGAGCATATCTCAAATTGCAAGCAAATATGAAGTAACAGCTAAAAGCATAGCAGATTGGAAAAAGCAATTTTTATCTAATGCTTCACTAGTAACCACAAAGAGGGATTGGGCAGTGGGAAAGTTAAGTAATTATTGGCTATAATAAACCTTTTTAAAATTTAAGTGAGGTTGGTTTTGGGCAAAGTTATAGATTTTTTTATCAATAACATACGATTAAATTATGTACTATTTACTTTTTTGGTAATAGCTGGAATTTTTTCATATAAAAGTTTGCCAAAAGAGATTTTTCCACCTATTGTTTTAAATGAGATTATCATTAGTGGCGGATATGGTGGGTCTAGTGCAAATATTTTAGACAAAATGGCTGTACAAAACATAGAAGATGAGATAAGCAATATTTCAGGTATTTCTAAAATTACATCTAAGATTAATTCTAACTATTTTAAGATAAAAGTTGAGCTTGAAAATAAAGACGATAAAGATGAGATTTTAAGACAAGTAAAAGATGCTATTTCTAAAATAAAAAAAGATTTGCCAACAGATATGAGTGAGCCTAGTGCAAATATTAATATAGGAAAATTTCCGCTAATCATAGTCAATATTTCATCAAATACCAGCTCTCATGACAAGATAATAGATGTCGCTAAAGAGTTAAAATCAAGATTTTCAAATGTCAAAAATCTATCAAATATTCACATTTATGGCGAAGGTAAAAAGCAGGTAAAAATAAAAATTGATTTAAATATTTTAAAAGCTTATGGTGTCAATCCAAGCTCAGTTTTAGGGGCAATTTCAAACTCTTCATCGATATTTCCTATAGGCAAAATTGCTCAAAAAAAAGATAAAAATTATTTTATCTCCACATATAATGGTGAAAAAAGTGTCAAAGAGTTGCTAGAACTTAGTATTAAAGTCGATGGAAAAATTTTAAAACTAAAAGACTTTGCAAAAATAACAAAATCTTATCAAAACGATCAAACCATTTCTTTGTTTGACAACAAATATGCTGTGAGCATAAATATTTCAAAAACTAAAAATGGTAATGCTATGGAGCTTGTAAAGGAGATTAAAAATATCATCTCTGTGTTTCAAACCCGTTATCCAAACATTACTTTTGGAACTTTCTCGGACACTTCAGTTTATATTCAAAACCGCTTAAATACCATCGTTTCAAATATTATATTAGGGCTTATTTTAGTAGGACTTAGTCTATATATCTTGATCAATAAACGCATAGCTTTTGTTGTTATTTTAGGTATTCCAACCTCATTTATTATCTGTTCGATTATCTTTAAAATTTTTGGACTTAGTGTAAATATGGTAAGTCTTTTAGGTGCTTTGATAGCACTTGGAGTAATCGTAGATGATGCTATTATTGTAGCTGAAAACATACAAAGACACATAGAAAATGGCGAAGATGTAAAACAAGCAGCACTAATTGGCACGAAAGAGGTTTTGTTTCCTGTTCTTGCTTCATCTCTTACGACGATTTTCGCTTTTTTACCTATGCTTGTTATGAGTAATGAAATGGGTGAATTTATCAAAGTCATTCCTATTTCGATAAGTGTTTTGATTGTATCTTCTGTATTAGAATCATTTATATTTTTGCCTCTTCATTCCAAACATGTATTAAAAGCTCATGAAAAAGAGATTAGTTGGCAACCATTCATCAAGCTTTACGAAATGACTATCAGGCTTTTTATCTACTTCAAAAAAACGAGCATAGTTTTGTTTTATGTGCTAGTTCCATTGGTCATTTATGTTAGTATTGAGGTTAGCAAATTTCAACTTTTTCCATCGTTTGATGGCGATCAGATAAATATAGATGCTATTTTGCCTATTGATACTACATTGAAAGAGACAGAACAAGTTGTAAAAAAGATAAATGATATACTTTTGACAAATAAAAAGAAATATTTTATACAAAATATTACTTCTATGGCTGGTTTTAGAATGGATCCTAGCGGAAAAGATAGTGGCATTGCAGATAATTTTTTTCATATTTTTGTAGATCTAAAAAAACCTGTGCCACAAAATTTTGTATCAAAATATATAACTCCTTATCTGTCGTTTGACTATGATGATTCTAACCGAGTTAGAACAAAATCTTCTTATGAGTTAGAACAAGAGATATATAAGGATTTAGGGGATATAAAAAATAGCTATAATTTTACGAGATTTGATGTAAAAGGACCAAGAGCAGGTATTGCAGATATACCAATACAGCTATATTTTTATACAAACGATAATGTAAAAGCAAATCGTATTTTAAAACAGATGAAAGATATTTTTAAAAGCACAAATAAAATTCAAAATATTAATGATAATGCACATTTAGGCATTGATGAGATTAAACTAAAAATCAACAAATATGGTCAAATGCTAGGCATAAATGAGCAGATAATTGCAAAAAATTTAAGTGGATATTTTTTGGGTAGTTTTATTGCTAAAGGTTTTGATGAAAATGGTATGTTTAATATTGTAGTTGAAGAGAAAAATAAAAATTCACTCTCAAGTTTAAAACATTTTCCAATCTTATTAAGTGATGGCAAAAAGGTGTTACTTAATGATATTGTTGATTTTGTGATAGTAAAAAATTACGCAACAATTTATAAAAAAACAGGTAAGCGAAAGTGGGAGTTCTCATGCGATGTCAAACCAAAAGAAAATGCTAATGACATCTTAGAAAGCATTACTGAAAAACTACAAATATTACAAGAAAAAGAGCAAATTAAGATCGATTTTGGAGGTGAGGAAGAGAAAAATAAACAGCTTTTAAAAGAGATAAGCATAGCTGCATTAATTGCTTTATTTTTAATCTTCATGACACTTTTAATACTGTTTGATTCATTTAGGCTAACTTTCATGATATTATCTGTTATACCATTTTCGATCTTAGGCGTATTTATCGGGCATTTTATCATGCAGTTAAATCTCAGTATGCCCTCAATCATAGGCTCTTTAGGTTTGGCTGGAGTTGTCATAAATGATGGTATTTTAATGCTTGATTTTATTAAAAATTCAACAAATCTTGACGAACTTTTAAGTCGAGCTAAGTTAAGACTTAGACCGATATTTTTGACCTCAATCACTACTTTGATAGGTCTTAGTACTTTGATATTTTTTCCATCAGGACAAGCTTTAATCATGCAGCCATTAGCTGTATCTTTGGGTTTTGGATTGTTTTGGGGAACATTTTTAAATTTGGTGTATTTACCGACACTTTTTGCACTTGTATATAAGATAAAACCATAAAAAAAGGACGAACATGAAATTTATAATATTATTTTTACCACTATTTTTATTTGGTGGCGAATATTTTGCAAAACTCGAACCACTTCATGAATATATAATATCTTCAAAAGTTTCTGGGCTTGTAGAATTTACAAACGACAAACTAATCTCTCATGAGGCAAAAGATGAAATAGTAGTAAAAATTGACGATAAAATTTCAAAAATAAATTTTGAATTAGCAAAAGCGACTTATGAAATTAAAAAAGATTTTTATGAAAAGATTAAACTTCTCTCAACAAAATCAAAATCTCAAAAAGATAGCGAAAAAATCATCTACTTACAAGCAAAACAAGCTTTTTATCAAGCAAAAGATGATTTACAAAATAGAAGCATACAGGCAAAAAATTTGTATATTAAAGATATTTTAGTTAAAAAAGGAAATTTTGTAAATGCAGGCACTGCTTTGATTAAAGCCCTTGATTTAAGTCATGCAAAGTTAAGCGTATTTGTCGATAAGCAAGATATTGAAAATATACAAAACAAAAAGATTTTAGTAAATGGCAAGCAAAATTTTAAAATTTTACGATATTTTAGAGTTGGAGACGATGTGCAAATATCATCATATAAACTCGAACTCATAGGCGATGTGCCTAAGTTTTTCTCACAAATAGTAAAGGTACAAATCAAATGAAAAAGATATTTTTTATAGCTTTGATATTATTAAATTTAAATGCAAATGATAAACTTTTGACGCAAAAATTAAGAAATGGTTTTGAGTTAAAAGAACAACAAATCAAAAAACAAAGCGAAATGTTGTCAAATAGCTGGATAGACCCTGTTATTTTATCTGTGCAAAGAAGTAAAAATAAACACGATAATTTAGATGAAAATAGGGTTGATTTTGGTATCAACTTAAGACAAGATATTTTTAGAAGTGGCGGTATTTTTCATGCAATATCGTATTCTAAAATAAAAAAAGAGCTAGGTTTAAAAAACCTAAAAAAACAAAAAAACGAGCAAATCATAGCTATATATTCGCTACTAATAGAAATATTAATAAATGATAAAATGCAAGAACAAAGCAACTTAAATATCAAAAATGCAAAGCTTGAGATCAAAAGCAAACAAGAACAATACGAAGCAGGGCTTGTCGATATTAGCGTATTAAATGATGCGATCTTAAAAAAAATAACTCATGAAAATACTTTAATTGGGCTAAAGACGACAAAAAATGATTTGATATATAATTTTAAAGATTTAAGCGATAAGGCATATGAAAGCATTGTGTTGCCAAAATTAAATATACCAAGCCAACATGAGTATATAAAGAAAAATCTAAGCTTGATTGTTGCTAAACTTAAAAGTAAAAACGATAAATACCTATACAAGCTGACAAATTCAAGCTATTTGCCCAAAGTTACCTTAAATGCTTCTTATCATCATGTAAAGCTAGATGATAAAAATACAAATTTGTCAAATTTGGGCTTAGGTATAAGTGTGCCACTTGATATAAAAGTATTTGATGATGTACAACGTTCCAAACTCACATATTTAATCAGTGCAAATGAGTATAGTCTCATGATGGATTCTCAAAAAAAATATTATGATAAAATTTTGCAAGACATAGGTTTTATTTACGAAAAAATAAAACTAGCAAAACAAAATCTAAACATCTATGAAAGCCTACAAAAACAGACATCAGAGCTTGTTAATGCAAAGCTAAAGATAAAAGATGATTTAAGTATTATCAAAAATTCAAAAAGCATTCATGAGCTACAACTTGGCATTTATGAGTTGCAAAAACAGAAAAAAACACTGCAGCTTTACAAAAATTTTGTAGCCGATAAGATCTAATAAAGGATATATTTTTTTATGGATATTTTTACAAACAATGAACTAATTTGGATAATTTATATATTTATAAATTACTTGTTTATACTTTTTGCATATAAAAAATGGGGAAAATTAGGCATTTTGGTTTTCATACCGCTTTGCATCGTTATTGCAAATATTCAAGTCAATAAGCTTGTGGTGTTGTTCGGTGCTAGTGCAACTTTAGGAAATATCGCTTATGGAGGTATATTTTTAATAGAGGATATTTTAGCTGAAAATTATGGCAAACAATACGCAAAAACCATCATATCCATAGGCTTTTTGACTATGGTTTTCACAACCCTTGTCATGAACTTAGCCATTTTGATAACACCAGCTTCAGCCGATATGGCTCAAGATGCTATAAAAACGCTTTTTACCCCTATGTTTCGTCTCACTATCGCTTCACTTTTGGCCTATAGCGTCTCAACTTATGTGGATATGAATTTGTATCAGTTTATTAAAAATTTTTCTCCTAGTTTCAAAAATATTTGGATAAGAAATAATTTAAGCACATTAATCAGCCAAATTGTTGATGGTGTGATTTTTACTTTGATCGCATTTTTGGGCGTTTATGACACAAAAACGATGCTTAGTATCATGTTTTCAACATATTTTATGAAGCTCATCATTTCAGCTGCCGATACTCCTTTTGTGTATATGGCTACTTGGTGGAAGAAAAATGGTAAAATAAAAGAGATAGATGCAACGATATAGCCGTATCACAAACCAACACAGATGCCGTGAAATCGTGCTTTTAAAGGGCTATCCCTGTGCTTATGGTAAGTGTGCATTTTGTAACTACATACAAGATAATACAACAAATGAAGATGAAATTTTTAAGACAAACAAGCAAGTCCTTGAACATATCACAGGTGAATTTGGAGTTTTAGAGGTGATAAATTCAGCTTCGATTTTTGAACTTCCTAAAAGCACTATGGAGCTGATAAAAACGATAGTAAAATGTAAAAAAATACACACATTATACTGCGAGGCGTATTTTTCATATCTAAAACGCTTAGATGAAATTAGGGAGTTTTTTGATGGCGTTGAAGTTAGATTTATCATAGGCATTGAGACTTTTGACGATGAATATCGAGTCAAAGTCCTAAAAAAGAATTTTCGCTTAAATCATGACAGGCTTACAAAAATAAAACAACAATACTACACCGCTTTGCTATTGATTTGCACCAAAGGACAGAGCAAGGAGCAAATTTTAAACGATATTAAAATGGCAAAAGCAAATTTTAGCTTAACGACGATTAGTGTATTTATCCAAAACGATACGAGTATAAAACGAGATGAAAAGCTAGTAAAATGGTTTTTGCAAGAGATTTATCCAACGCTAAAAGACGATAAGGATGTAGAGATTTTAGTGGATAATAAAGATTTTGGTGTTTTTGTCCAATAATCTCTCATGATAATTAAAAAAGTAAATATCATGTTGACGAAACGACATTTCATGAAGTCGCATATCAAACCACCTCTGAGATGAGCTACTTACTCTATCTTTTCAAATCATCTTTTATTGATGTTAGTTTTTCTTCTATTTGCTTTATGATTTTAGTTTGTTCGCAAATCTTGAGTAATTTTTGTTTTTGTATAAGGATAAGGTCTAGTAAAACTATCAAAAAAAGCCCAGGTATTGCCAAAAACAAACCGCCAAAAATGGCTTGTAAAAACCCAAAGGGCATGAAAAGATAAAGTCCTACAAAAAAGCCTAAAAAACTTAACGACCATGAAAACACACAAAGTATCTCTGTGGCAAGTTTTATAGGCGTTTTGCTATTAATGTTCTTCACTTACTTGCACAGCACCAGCAAGATAAACATAAGTTAAAATCATAAAGATAAATGTCTGCAAAAGTGCTGAAAATGTTAAAAGTGCGTAAGCAGGAAGTGGTGCTATGAGCGGAGCTAAAGCTAACACAACTGCTAAAAACAGATCGTCTCCTTTGATATTTCCAAACAGACGAAATGAAAGTGAGATTATTCTTGAGATGTGAGAGATGATCTCTATTGGAAACATGAGTGGAGCAAGTGCTTTAAAAGGTCCCATGAAATGGGCGAAATAGTTGATTACGCCGTTTTCTCTTATGCCTTCGTAATTGTAGTACAAAAAGACAATCAAAGCTAAAACTAAGGTTAAATTTATATTTGAAGTTGGAGACTCAAAACCAGGAACAATACCGATGAGATTTCCAAAAAGTACGAAAAGTCCTATGGTTGCGACTAAAGGAAGATATTTTCTTGCTAATTTTTCAGTACCCATGACATCTTTACCCATGCTTAAAACACCGCTTAGGTAAGCTTCAAGTATATTTTGTGCACCTCGTGGGACTAACTGAAGTGATTTCGTTCCCATTCTAACAAATATCAAGATAAGCCCGACAGCCAATAAAACATGACTTGTAAATATGAAAGCCTTAGCAAAGGCGTCATGATGAGGATTTTCAAACCAAAAACCCAAAAATAAAAAAAGTTCTTTCATGATAGATGACCTTATTAGAAAAATTTAGATAATTTTAGCATAATTTATGTTAAAAAAATATGAAATATTTAGTTTTGTTTAGGATATTTGGCAAATTTATACCCTTCATGATATCTAAAAGCCAATAAATTTTGCAATATTCCAAAAAGTATCATAAAGGTTACAAAACTACTGCCTCCGTAACTAAAAAATGGTAAAGGCACTCCCACAACAGGAGCAAAACCTATAGTCATGGCGATATTTACACTCATGTAAGTAAAGATCAAAAGTCCAATCGCCGTTGTAACAACACTAGCAAAAAAATCCTCTTTTAGAGTATAATTTATAGTGATTAAATGAATAATTAAAAGACTATATAGAAAAATTAAGCTACTAGCACCCATAAAACCAAATCGCTCAACAAAATATGCAAATATAAAATCGCTAGTGGCTATTGGTAAAAATTTAAATCTTGTTTGAGTGGCTTCTTCTTTGTCTTTGCCTTTTATTCCACCAGATCCTATGGCTATGATGGATTGTTTGACATGATAGCTTGGTTTTTCTCCTACAAAATCCAAAATTCGTTTTTTTTGATAATCATGAAGATTATTGTAAAGTACAGGACTTCCTACTAGCATTAAAATGCTTAAACCTATCCAAATCTTTTTATGCACGCCTATGACGAATAAAACTCCATATCCTACGATCAAAAGCACGACAGCAGTTCCTAAATCTGGCTCTTTTGCTATCAAAAAAAATGGCAATAAAATATAAAAACTAAGCTTGAAAAAATCCTTATACTCATACCCGTTTGGATTTGGAGGATTTCTTTTGATTAGGTAAGCTAACATCAATATAAATGCTGGTTTTAATAGTTCAGATGGTTGAAGTGTAAAATGTACAAAGGGAATCTCAAGCCACCTTTTAGCCCCTAATTTTGACACACCAAAAAGCTCAACACTGAAAAGCAAAATGATATTTACCCAATAAAGCAAAGGTATTAGCCACTCTAATTTTCTAATAGGTATAATAAAAAATACTAAAAATGCTAAAAAACCTACTGAAAAATATACAATTTGTTTGTTTGCCAAAACTTCATTTGCCTCAGATATTAAAAAATATGATAAAATAATAATAGGCAAAATTAGTAAGGGTTGTAAAAAATCAAAATGGCTTAAAACTCTTCTATCTAAATAAAACAAAATTGACCTTTAAATTTAATAGCCATTATTATACCACACTTAGGAAAAATATGAAAATAGTTTGTCAAGAGAGTTCAAGAATAGATATTTTTTTAGCAAAACACTTAAACGAAGCGAGAAATCAAGTTTCAAATCTCATTAAATCAAATGGAGTATTTGTAAATGAAATGTTGATTAAAAAACCATCTTTAAAGTTAGTTTGTGGTGATGTTATCGCAGTCGATTTTCCAAAACCAAGTACGACAAAGCCCAAATTTGATGTAGATTTTGATATCGATATTTTACATGAAGATGAGCATATTTTGGTTTTAAATAAGCCTCCATTTTTGACTATTCATCAAGCCCCAAGTGTAAAAGAGGCTACTTTGGTTGATTGGCTAAAGCAAAAAGAGTTTCGACTCTCCACACTGAGTGGCGAAGAAAGACATGGAATTGTTCATAGATTAGATAAACAAACAAGCGGAGCCATAGTGGTAGCAAAGAGTAATGAAGCTCATAAAAACCTTTCGCTTCAGCTTGAAAATAAAAGTATGGGAAGGTATTATTTAGCACTTGTTGATTTAAATATAAAACAAAAATGTATAGTTGAAAAATCCATAACAAGAAATCCAAAAAATCGTCTTATCATGACAGCAGGCGAGCAAGGAAGATATGCTAAGAGTGCCTTTTTTCCATTGCAAGATAGCAAGTGTGATAGATTTGGTTTGATAGCCGTTAAGCTTTATACAGGAAGAACTCATCAAATAAGAGCGCATTTAAAATCTATTTCAAGGCATATTTTAGGTGATGATTTATACGGATTTAAGACGCATATGGCTAAAATATCACGAGTTATGCTTCACGCATATGTCATGTATTTAAACCACCCTATCACAAATGAGCCTTTATTGATAAAAGCACCTCTGTTTGATGATTTTGTGAGTTTATACGATAAATATTTTTTAAGGAACGAAAATGAAGAAATTTTTAAGCAAGATTATATTATCAGGTGCTTTAATGATGCTGATGATTGGTTGTGCAAGTAGTTACAATAGTGTAGAACCTTCAAATATAGATGAGACTTTACCACGAATTAGCGAATTAAGAGCCTTAAGCGATATCAATGAAGTAGGGCTTGAATGGTCTCCCATTCATGAAGAGAATATTTTAGGATATTATATCTATCGTTTGATCTCAAATGAGACAAGCATGAAGCGAATTGCAACGATTGATGATAGATATACTTCTCACTTTGTAGATACTTCTGTAAAGCCACAAACTTCTTATACATATTTTATCAGCTCATATGCAAAGAGTGGTTATGAATCTGTGAAAAGTAAAGCAGTAAGCATCAGTACAAAACAGCGATTAGATGCAGTTGGATTTGTACAAGCTATCACAAATCTTCCAAAGAGAGTAAAAATCATTTGGCGACCTCACCCTTTTAACTCTGTAAATTCTTATCTTATTCAAAAAAGAGAAATCGGTAAAAGTAAATGGAAAGATGAAGCTGAGGTTAAAGGAAGACTTAGTGCTGAATATATCGATGTTGGACTTGATAATAACGAAGCTTTTGAATATAGAGTTTTAGCCAAAACAAATCAAGGCTTATTCTCCAAGCCAAGTCCTATTGTGAGTGCAAAAACAAAATCACTTCCTTTGTTGGTAGAAAATTTAAAGGCTTCAAATGATATACCAAAAAAAATAGTACTAAGTTGGGATAAAGTAGCTAATGTTGATGTTGTGTATTATAAGGTTTATAGCTCACCTACTTCTATGCTTTTATATACTTATCTAGCCAAAACAAAGCAAAATAGTTTTGAAGATTTGCTAAACTCAAACGATACTACAAGGTATTATAAAGTTACAGCAGTTGATAAAGATGGACTTGAGAGCGAAAAACAAAATAATGGCATACAGGGTAAAACACTAAGTGCACCTTTATCTCCAAATATTATTAGATTTGATAAACAAGCAAATGCTATAGCTTTATCATGGACTCAAGCTGACAAAAGGGCTGTAAGTTATATCGTTATCAAAGAGTATGAAGGTCAAAAACAACTTATTACAGGTTTGAAAAATGAATCTTTTAGTGATAGTAATCTTGCTTTTGGGGTTACTTACACATATTCTGTTATCGCAGTCGATCAATACGGCTTACAATCTGAGCCATCAACAAGCTATGAAGTAAATTTTAAAAACGAAGATGCATCGCAACAAAATTTACAAAATCAATATGAACAAGATATTATCCAAAAAAATATAGAGCAACTAAAACAGAGTACTCCACAAAATCCACCTCAAATAAACATGCCAAATACAACAAATACTCCGCAAAGAGGGGAAGATTTACCAGTGGAGATTTATTAGCAAATGCCAAATTTTCAAACCAAAGCTTTAAATGCTTTAAGTTATCCGTTTTCAGACGAACAAATTAGTTTTAAATGGGTAGCTAGTAGTGGTAATGAAAGTTTGATTTTCACACAATATAAAGGCGAAGAGTTTTTTTTAAAACAGATCGTAAAAGATAAAAGCATTCTTGTAAAAGGGGACAAGTTAGCTAAGCCAAGTATGGTAAAAATTTTGCAAAATGCTTTATCATTTTATCAAAAAGCTACAAAGTCTAAGCCGATTTATTCAAACATAAACCCAAGAAAAAATCGTCATGAAAACAGAAGTGAATTTTTGAAGGATATTGATTTTTTTGCACATGAATTTAGTGATTTTCAAGCAAACTTTAAAGATACCAAAGTTGAAGTTGGATTTGGCAGTGGTAGACATTTGCTTTTTTGTGCTAAGCAAAATCCTTGTGAGTTATTTATTGGTGTAGAAATTCATAAGCCATCAATAGAGCAAGTTGTTAAGCAATGTAAATTGCAAAATATTAAAAATATCATCATTATTGATTTAGATGCTAGAGTACTTATGGAGTTTTTTAAGTCAAATTCAATAGGTAAAATTTATGTCCATTTTCCAGTTCCGTGGGATAAAAAACCCCATAGAAGAGTTATCAGTCAAGCATTTTTACAAGAAGCTTTACGGGTTTTAAAGCAAGATTGTGTCTTAGAACTACGAACTGATAGCCCAAATTATTTTAAATACTCTTTATCTGTCATGTTGGATTTTTTAAGTTGTGAGGTAAATATTAAAAAAAATCAAGATATTGATGTAATTAGTAAATATGAAGCAAGATGGAAAAAAATGCAAAAAGATATCTATGAAGTTTCGTTTAAATGTACCAAAGATTCACCACTAAAAGATACACCAAGCGAACTTAAATTTGACTTTGAAGTTTTAAAAAATAACTTTTTAAAACAAACTATTTTAAAAGATGGATATTTTGTAAATTTTGAGAAGTGTTATAATATAAATGAGCATGATTATTTGTATAAAGTTGCCTTAGGAGACACGGCTAATGTGGAGCATTGTTACTTATTTGTGCAAAATAAAAAAGCTAGATATTTTCCTAAAAAACTTTATGCAACAAAAAATAATCTAAAAGCACATAAACTTATCGAACAAAGATTGAAAAATGAAAACAGTAATTGAAGCTCAAGGTATAGAATTAGGATATGGAAAAGACGAACCTGTCATCACTGAATGTAATTTAAATATAAATGCAAGAGATTTTGTCTTTATCACAGGCAAAAGTGGAAGCGGAAAATCAACTATATTAAAATCTTTATATGGCGAATTACAAACTCAAAAAGGCGAACTTGAAGTGTGTGGTATTAAAATGAGAAATATCAATGAAGCAAGGTTAAATACGCTTAGAAGATATGTTGGCATCATTTTTCAAGACTATAAACTCATAAGCGAGTGGAGTGTAGAAAAAAACATCATGCTGCCACTTTTGATAGGCGGATTTTCAAAAAGCGTATGTTTAAATCAAGCTCACAAACTTTTAAAACATGTCAAACTTTTGCATAGTGCTGATAGATATCCACTTGAGCTTAGTGGTGGAGAGCAACAAAGAGTTGCAGTTGCTAGAGCATTAGCTCACAATCCAATATTATTATTAGCAGACGAACCTACAGGAAACTTAGATGAGTATTCAAGTGATGTTATTTGGGGACTTTTAAAGAGTGCAAGAGAGCATTTAGGGACAACTGTTGTTGTCGTAACCCATAAGATACCATCAAATTTTGGTGTTGCTTATAGGCATTTTTTTCTTGAAAAAGGGGTTTTATATGAAGTCGCTTAGAAGCCATTTTTCAGTTATTTTTCCTTTGATTGTACTTTTAATGTCTATACAATTTACTATAAATTTAGAAAAAATTGTAAAAGATTATGAAAAAAATTTAGTTCAAGATTATAGCATTATAGCTGTTTGCACAAAAATTATGAGTTTTCAGGATTTTAGCTCTTTTGAGAGTTCGCTTAGTTCTGCTACTTTAATGAGTACAAAAAAGGTATTGCAAAAATTAAAAGGAGATATTTCATCTAAAAATCTATCTTTACTTCAAGTCTCTTTGCCAAAATTTTATTCACTTAAACTAAAATATTTTCCTAGCAATCATGAATTAAAAAAAATTAAACAAAAGCTTAGCAAGATACCAAGTGTTAGCAAGGTAGAGATATTTTCAAAAACACACAATAAAATTTACAATCTTTTTATAATCGCAAAATACACTTTTTATATTTTTACATTTTTGATATTTATTATTTCATTTTTACTCATGTTAAAACAGATGAGAATTTGGGTATATGAACACAAAGAGAGAATGGAGATCATGACGCTTTTTGGTGCTCCTTTTTGGATGAAAAGTGCCATGCTTTATAGACTTGCTATATTTGATTGTATTGTTGCTTTTATCATCGTAGTAGCAATTTTTTATTTAGTTCCTTATTTGGATTTTTTAAAGTCAATAGCAGAACAAATTGATATATTTATACCGCAAATTAAGCTTTTAAGTGAGGGTTTGATACTATTTTTAATATCCTTACTTTTTGCTTTTATTTCGGTTAGTATGGTCATGATTCAGATTAAAAAAGGTTAATTTTGAACAAATTTATTTGTATTTTTTTATGTATGAGTAGTTTTTGTTTTGGCTTATCGACAAGTAAAAGCATAGATAAAAATACCAAAAGTCTAAATAAAGCTCAAAAACAAGAAGAGCAAATTCATAAAAAATTAAAACTTATAGCTAAAAGCATACTCTATGCACAATCATCGTTGAAAAATAGCGACAAAAAAATCGACTCTTTAAGCGAACAGATAAAAAGCTTGCAAGCAGATTCTAAAGCAACACATATCAAGCTAAGAAGACTTAGCGAAGAAAATAAAAAACTAGCCAAAACCAAAAAAGAGTTAGAAGAAAAAATCATAAACATAATCGCAGAAAAATTTTCATTTTATCTATTTACCGACAAGGAATATCAAGATAGTATCGATAGTATCATAGCCGATGAGGTACTTGTGGCAATGGATACTATACTCAAAAAAGATTTTCAAAGTTTAAGTAGTAATTATGACAAAACAAATAAAGACATACAAGAACATAGCGAACAAATCAGCCAAATTAAATCGTCTCTAAGTTCTTTGTATGAAAAGCAAAATGATTTGAAAAAATTAAAACGAAAAAGAAAAAATGAGGTAAAAGCTCTTGAGCGACAGAAAAGACTTTATAGGCAAAAACTAGAGCAAATTGTAGCACAAAGAGAAGAACTTAAAAAAACGCTAGAACATTTAAAAATTATCAAGCAAGAAGAAGAGACTCGAAAAAAGCACAAAAAAGGCACGATAAATTCTCAAATGTCCGTAAGACAAGTCGGTTCTTCATATCAAGAGAGCAAAGTTAAAAGATATAGAGGTTCTAAGACCATAGCTCCGCTTAAAAGTTTTAGTATAAAACAGGAGTTTGGAAACTATATTGACCCCATTTATAAGATTAAAATTTTTAATGAATCAGTAGTTTTACAATCAAACATTCCAAATGCTAAGGTGAGAAATGTACTTAGTGGGAAGGTTATTTTTGCAAAAGACACTGCTATGCTAGATAAGGTTGTGATCGTTGAAAATAAACTTGGAATTCATACGATTTATGCGCATTTAAGTCAGATTGCTCCTACGATCAAAGTTGGACGATGGATCAAAAAAGCTTATATTATAGGCAGGGTTGAGAGAGATTTAAATTTTGAGGTTACTCAAAAAAATTACCATATAAATCCTCTTGAACTTATAAAATATTAAAGGAAAAATTGTGTTAGGTATGGCTATAACCGTGGTTGTATTTTTATTTATCATGTTAATTGCTGTTTTATTTGCAAAAAAGATAAAAAAAGAGGTCAAATCTCCAAAACAAAAAAGAGAAGAGATTATCTCATCTTATAAACAGCTTTTAAAAGATAGCTTAAAAGATTTACCCGCAGACGAATACGAAAATAAAAAGGTGCTTTTGCTAAAAAAAATAGCAAGAGAGTTAGAGTTTAATCTGTTTTTTCAAAAACATGAGATAAAAAATATCATACAAGGATTGGCAAATGAGAGTTAAAAATATAGTTTTATTGTTAGTCATGATATTGTTTTCTGCCTGTGTGGATAAGTATAAAGTAGGCTTTTTTAAAGAAGATAAAACCGAACAACAAGCTTTAAAATATAGCGTAAAAAAAGAGATATTTACTCTATCTAAACGCTATTTGGTTGTAGCTACATATCTAAATCCAATTCAAAATTTAGATATAGATAGAGGTAAAGATAACTTTTTGTTTAATGTTTTTTCAAATCCAGATACATTTAAGGCTCAAGATAGTAACAATACTAATATTAATGCGTTAAATTCTAGTCATAATTTGAGTAAAATTTCTCCAATTCATAGCAAGTGGAGTAAATATTTTTTGCTTACACAACCTTTAAGTGACGAAGAAGTAGAAGCAAAAATTATATTAAATGACACTTATAAGTTAAATTTTAAATTTAAAAAATAGCAAAAATGTGAAATTTATTCTAAAAAAATAAATTTTTTTAGAAAATTATATCTTAAGTGTAGCACTTTGTCAAAATTATGATAAAATAGATAAAATTTATTTTTAAGGATTTTTTATGCTTTCAAAAAGAGTTAAATCTCTTCAGTCGTCTGTTACTATACAAATTAGTACTAAGGCAAGAGAGTTAAAAGCACAAGGTAAAGATATTTTGAGTTTTTCGGCTGGTGAGCCTGATTTTGACACACCTCAAGTCATAAAAGATGAAGCGATAAAAGCTGTAAATGGTGGTCAAAATAAATATACAGCCGTATCTGGAACAAAAGATATTTTGCAAGCAGTACAACGAAAATTAAGAGATGAAAATGGCTTAAAGTATGAATTAGATCAAATCATCACAAATGTGGGTGCTAAGCAGTCTTTGTTTAACATAACTCAAGCTTTAATAGATGATAAAGATGAGGTGATTATACCTGCTCCTTATTGGGTAACTTACCCTGAAATTGTAAGTTATAGTGGCGGAATACCTGTATTTGTTGAAGCTTGTGAGAAAAATGACTTCAAAATTACTCCAGAGCAGTTAAAAAAAGCAATTAGTCCAAAAACGAAAGCTTTGATTTTAAACTCTCCATCAAACCCAACTGGTTCAGTGTATAGCAAAGATGAAATTTTAGCACTAGCCCAAGTTTTAAAAGGTACTAACATAGTCGTAATTTCAGATGAAATGTATGAAAAATTGATATATGATGATGTTAAATTTTGTGCTACAGCTAGTGTGAGCGAGGATATGTTTAAACGAACCATTACTGTTAATGGCTTAAGTAAATGTGGAGCCATTACTGGCTGGAGATTTGGCTATATGGCAAGTCCTTTTACGGAGTTAAATAAGGCTATCATCAAGCTTCAGTCTCAAAGCACTTCCAATATTTGTTCTATCGTTCAGCAAGCTTGCATTCCAGCTCTTTTAGGTAAAGCAGATGATGACATGAAGCAGATGAGAGCGGAGTTTGAGAAAAGACGAGATTATGCTTGCAAAGCTTTAAATGAGATAGAAAACATCTCAGTATTTAAGCCAAAAGGAGCTTTTTATCTTTTTATAAATATCTCTAAAATAGAGCTAGATTCTGTACAATTTTGTAAAGATTTATTGGAGCAAAAAGGTGTAGCTTGTGTGCCTGGACTTGCTTTTGGAATGGATGGATATGTGAGATTTTCATTTGCTACTGATTTAAATAGTATTAAAGAGGGAATTAAACGAATAAAAGATTTTGTTTCATAGCTTTTTTACAATCAGTGTCTTATAAGGGCATTGATTGTAAATTTTTAATCATTTTTAGTGATTGTGGGATTAAAAGCTTTTGTGCTAATACTAACACTTTGACCTATTTTTAAATTTTTTGCTTCTAACTCACTTAGTACGATTTGACTAAGTTGTTGTCCTATGCAAACTACAGCTATATATATAGCATCTGTTTTTTTTATTTGCAATATTTTACCTATAAAAGAGAATTTTTGTGAGCCTTGTGTCCTTAGTAGAACCTCTTTTGGAGTGCCTTGTTTGATGATTTTTCCTTTATCTAAAAGCAGTACTTTGTTTGATAGCTTATAGATTTCAAAAACATCATGACTGACTAAAATACTACTTAAGCCAAACTCTTCATGAAAGCATAAAATTTCATCTTGAAGTTTGGCTCTTAATGCCATATCAAGTGCCGATAATGGTTCATCTAAAAGCAAAAGTTTTGGTTTGTTCATTAAAGCTCTGCATATTGCTACTCGTTGTTTTTGTCCGCCACTTAGTGTATTTGGCTTACGATATTTTAATTTTGTTAATTTTGTCATGTCGAGTAGTTTATTGGCTAAGGTTTTATCATTTTTAACAAAAAGTAAGTTTTGTTCTACACTTAAATGCTCAAATAAAGCATAATCTTGAAATACAAAGCCTATTTTTCTTTTTTGTGGGGGTAAAAAAATATGTTCATTTTGATATATTTCATTACCTATTTTAATGATTCCTTGCGCCTTGCTCAATCCTGCTAATATCCTTAAAAAACTTGTTTTTCCACTTCCGCTTTCTCCCATCAAGCAAAGAAACTCTTTTATTTTCATGTCGAATTTTAATTTTAATTTTAGCCCATCTAATTGTTTTTGTATATCAATTTGTATCATTTGCTTTTCCTTGCTTTGTATGTATAAACTAAAAGCAAAATAGCAAAACTCATAATCAACATTAAGGCACTATATACATGTGCTTTGTCGTATTCTAAAATTTCAACTAATTCATAAATTGCTACTGAAGCTACTTTAGTTTGTCCGCTGATATTTCCACCTACCATTAAAACGACGCCAAATTCACCTATTGTGTGAGCAAAAGTGATAATAATCGCAGTTAAAATCGATGGTTTTATGTTTGGTATAGCAATTTTTACAAGTGTGGTAAATTTGCTTTTTCCAGCTACTAAACTAGCTTCAATCATATTTTTATTTAAACTCTCAAAGCCACTTTGTAATGGTTGGACCATGAAAGGCAAAGAGTAAAAACAGCTAGCGATAGTAATGCCTGTGAATGAAAAAACTAATCTTACATCAAAAACACTCTCAAACCATGCTCCTATAGGAGAATTGTGAGATAAAAATATAAGAAAATAAAATCCTATGACAGAAGGAGGCAATACTATAGGTAAAGAGACTAAGGCTTCCAAAATTGGCTTTATTTTGCTTTTAGTATTGCTTAAATACCAAGCTAATGGAGTGCAAAAGAAAAACAAAATAAGTGTTGTGATAAAAGCTAATTTAAAGGAGATAAAAAATGGTAAAAAGTCCATGATTAAAGTTCTTTTGCTATTGATATATGAGTTGGGTTTATAAGAGCTATGACTTCATCATTGTTGTTTAAATTTAATTTTTCAAATGATTTTCGTGGTACTATAGTTTCTAAAAAAGCTTTATTATCTATATTTAAAACGACACTACTTAACAATGTTGATTTGCTTATTGAGTGTATTTTAGCTTTGATTTTGTTTTCATGAGATAGTGGAGTATCAAGCGTTGTTAAACTGACAGAACTTGCTTTTATATTAAGAGATAATGTTGAATGCATTGTTATATTAGGATTTAATTCAAGAGCTATCATAGTTAAATGTTGTGAGTAAAAATCAAGCTCAAGTAAGTTTAGTTCTCCATTGTTGTATATATTTTTTACTTTAGCGACAATCATAAGTTATATCCATATTGTTTTAGGATATGTTGTGTTTTATTGCTTAAGAAAAAATCAAAAAACAATTTTGCTTCAGCAGAAGAATTTTTAAGCAAAATTACACCTTGAGTTAAAGGCTTGTGAAGGGTTGAGTTTATATTGACGCTATAAAGTTTTGTTTTTAAATCTATAAGACTAGATGTTGCAACTATGCCTATATCTGTAGCTTTTAGTACATAAGAAAGAGCTGAAGAGATGTTTGGTGCAAATACAAGCTTATGCTTGATATCGTCATATAAATTTAATTTTTTTAAAACTTGCATACTTGCTTTGCCATAAGGTGCAGTTTTTGGATTGGCTATTGATATTTTTTTAATGCTTTTATCCTTTAATATATTTAGACCTTTTTTAGTATCAAAATATTTGGTACTTGATAATGTCAATCCTCCTTTTGCATATGTTTTTACATCGCTTAGGGCAAATTTTTTTAAAGCGTTTGGATATATTAAATCGGCTGAAATAAATATTTCATAATTTGCTCCATTTTGTATTTGAGTGGCTAATTGACCACTGCTAGATATGGTTGAGATGATATTTATATTTGGATATATTTTGTTAAATTGTGTCTTTATTTGCTTAAAAGCTAAGGCCATATTTGCAGCTAAGGCAACTTTAATGTTTGATGCAAAAAGATTGCTAAAAAGAAGTGAAAAAATAAGAAGTTTTTTAAACATGAAGTGCCTTAAAAAAAATTTGGATATTATACAATAATTTATAAAAATTTTACATAAAAGAGTTTTTATGCTAAAATAAAAGCCTATATTTAATAAAGGATTTAAATGGATAAAAAATTTACTTCTCGTTGGGGATTTATTTTAGCATGTGTTGGCTCGGCTATCGGTATGGCAAATGTATGGGGCTTTCCTTATAAGCTTGGTACAAATGGTGGCGGAGCATTTTTGCTTATTTATATTTTTTTTATAGCGATTTTTTCTTTTGTTGGATTATCAGCTGAATATGCTATAGGAAGAAGATCACACACGGGAACTTTGGGTTCTTATGAGTATGCTTGGAATAGTAGAGGGTATAAAAAAATAGGTTCAATCTTAGGTTGGATACCACTTGTTGGATCACTTTGTATAGCTATCGGTTATGCTGTTATTATCTCTTATGTGTTAAAAGCTTTAACTCAATCCATTACAGGTTCGCTTATGAGCGTGGATACAAAAACTTGGTTTGAGAGTTTTGCTTTAACACCGTATAGTGTAATTCCATATCATTTTGTGATAGTAGCTGGAACACTTTTGACCATATTTTTTGGTGCAAAAAGCATAGAAAAAACAAATAAAATTATCATGCCTCTGTTTTTTATTTTATTTTTTATTTTAGCCATAAAAGTTTTCACTCTTGATAATGCCATAAAAGGATATGAATTTTTAGCACAAGCTGATTTTAGTAAATTAAGTGATCCTATGGTTTGGATAGGTGCTATGGGACAAGCATTTTTCTCTCTTTCGATAACTGGTTCTGGAATGTTGGTTTATGGAGCGTATTTATCTAAACAAGAAGACATAGTTGATAGTGCAAAAAAGACAGCTTTTTTTGATACGGTAGCAGCTGTTGTGGCAGCACTTGTCATGATACCAGCTGTTTTTGCTTATGGGCTTGACCCCGCTGCTGGACCTGGACTTTTGTTTGTAACATTACCAAAAATACTTCAAAATATGGTTATGGGACAGGTTTTTGCCATTGTTTTATTTACCGCTGTGATTTTTGGAGGTATTACATCGTTACAAAATATGTTTGAAGTTGTAGTGGAGAGCTTTTTGTATAGATTTCCATCTCTTGATAGAAAAATACTCATCATAGCACTTGGTGTAGTTTGTTTTGGAGTGGGTGTAAATATGGAAAATATTACTTCATGGGGTCCTTGGATGGATTTTGTTGTTATTTATATCATTCCTTTAGGAGCTTTGCTTGGAGCATTTTCATGGTTTTGGGTGCTTAAAAAAGAGGATATTTTAGATGAAATCAATACAGGTGCAAACAAAAAACAAGGAGACTTTTGGTATTGCATAGGAAAATTTGTCTATGTGCCGATGGCATTTTTACTTTGCTTTATCGCACTTAGTATGAAAATAGCTTTTTAAAATATGCAAATTTTTGGCAAACTTTTTAAACACTATTTATATTTTATACTGATATATTTTATAGGTAGGTTGGGATTATTTATATTTTATCATGAGAGGATTTTAAGCTCAAATGAAAATATATATCTAACATTTTTATATGGGCTTAGAATGGACACCATGACAGCTTGTATATTGCTCGTAATTCCAGCTTTGGTTTTGATCGTTTTGCCAAAAAGTACTAGTAATTTTAGCGATAGTTTTTTAAAATACTATTTTTTGTTTGCCATCGGGCTAAGCATTTATATAGAAATCGCCACTTTTCCTTTTATTGCTCAATACGACACTAGACCAAATTATCTTTTTGTGGAGTATTTGCAGTATCCAAAAGAGGTTTTTGCCACTATTTTAGCTGATTATAAAAAGCAGTTGCTGTTTGCAATTGCTTTGATAGTATTTTTTTCTTATTTATATGTTAAATCTTACAAAAAAGAGTTTAAGCTCATTTTTGAGATTTCATATCTAAAAAGAATTTTGATGTTTTTGCCTATAGGATTGCTACTTTTTATAGGCATTCGTTCTTCATTTTCGCATCGTCCTGCTAACAATAGCGATGCTTCTTATTCGTCAAATAGGCTTTTAAATGAGATTACTAAAAATTCTTTGTATTCCATTGGTTATGCCATATATTCAAATCAAAAACATAGCAGTAAGGATTTGGCTAAAAAGTATGGAAAAATGGAGCTAAAAGAGGCAGTTTTTAGGGTTGCAAAAAGATTAAACATACAAAATGGCGATAAGAAATATTTTCTCTCACGATTTGTAAAATCAAATTTTAAAAAGCAAAAAAATATCATTATTTTCATTCAAGAGAGTTTAGGTTATCAATTTGTCAAAGCAGTTGGTGGAGAAGAGGGGATAACGCCAAATTTAAATGCATTGTCAAAAGAGGGCATTTTATTTGCAAATCTTTATTCAAATGGTACAAGAAGTGTGCGTGGAATCGCAGGACTTGTGGCTGGCAATCTTGCAATTCCAGGCAAAGGTGTGTTAAAACGAAATAAATCGCAAAATGGTTTTTTTACTCTAGCTTCTTTGCTTAAGCCACAAGGTTATCATACTTCGTTTATCTATGGAGGAGAGAGTAGGTTTGATAACATGAAGAGCTTTTTTTATGGCAATGGATTTGATGAGATAATCGATCAAGAAAAGTTTATCAATCCAAACTTTGTAGGTACTTGGGGAGTTTGCGATGAAGAGGTGATAAAAAGGGCAAATGAGGAGTATAAAAAGCTTCATAAAAATGGTAAAAAATTTGCTTCTGTGATATTTTCTACTTCAAATCATGCACCTTTTGATTTTCCAAAAAAGATCAAATTGCTTCCAAATGAGAAAGAGAAAAGTGTTAAAAATGCTATAAAATATGCTGATTTTGCCATAGGAGAGTTTGTAAAATTGGCAAAAAAAGAGCCATATTTTAAAAATAGCATTATAGCTATTGTAGCTGACCATAATGTACGAGTTTATGGAGATGATATATTTCCTTTAAGTATGTTTCAAATTCCAGGTCTTATCTTAGGGTCTAAGGTAAAACCGCAAATATATAAAGACCTCGCTTCTCAGCCTGATTTTTTAGCTACTATTTTGGATTTGGCTGGTGTAAGTGCTAAAATGCCTGTGATGGGGCATTCGATCTTTAGTGATGAAAAACAACCGCTCAATTTAATGCAATTTAACGACCGCTATGCTTTGAGATTTCATGACAAAGTCGCAGTAGCCGTGCCAAATAAGCCACTACAAACTTTCAAATACGAAAATAAACGCTTAAAATTGATCTCTCATGATGAAGAGTTACAAAAAGATTTGATGGCATTTATTTTGGTTTTAAATGAGATTTATCAAAATAAATTATACAAATAGCTTGACAATAATCAATGTAAAAAAATCAAAATTTAACTATCATGAAAACAAAAAAGGATAAATTATGGGATATACTATCGCCTTAATAATTCATCTATTTTGTGCCATCATCTTCATAGGCTTCGTATTTGCGGATACTTTCGTCTTGCCTGTGATGAGAAAAGTCTTAAGCGAACAAGAGACACAAAAAGTCATGGAAGTAGTGACTATGAGAGCTAGAAAAATCTTTCCTACTAGCGTTTTACTCATCATTTTAAGCGGTGGATTTATGTTTTCAAAGTATATAAATTCAAACGAGGGCGTATTTAACACAAACTTACAAATACTGCTCATGATCAAAGTTTTTTTAGCCCTCATCATAGTGTGTGGCATTATTTATTCGCTATCTATGAAAGCCCTTAAGAGAAAACCCCATCCTATCATGAAGCATTTTCACAAGTTTGTTTTTGTTGTAGGTACTTGTATAGTCATACTTGCTAAACTCATGTTTTGGTTATAAAATCTTTTCTATATCACCTGCTAAACTCTCTGGCGTCGTCGTTGGAGAGTATCTTTTTATCACTTTACCTTGTTTATCGACTAAAAATTTTGTAAAGTTCCATTTGATATTTTTGCTACCTAAAAGACCTTTGGCCTCTTGTTTTAAAAATGTGTAAAGTTCGCTTTCATTTTCACCATTTACCTCAATCTTAGAAAACATGTCAAAACTTACATTAAAAGTCAGTGAGCAAAATTGTTCGATTTGCTCATCGCTTCCTTGCTCTTGAGAGCCAAATTGATTGCAAGGAAAACCAAGTATCATGAAATCTTTATCTTTATATGTTTGATAAAGTTTTTCAAGTCCGTCGTATTGTTTTGTAAAACCGCATTTGCTTGCTACATTTACTATCAAAAGAGTTTTATTTTGATATTTTTGCAAACCGATCTCTTCGCCTTTAATAGTTTTTACTTTTATGTCATATAAATTCACAAAATCTCCTTTATTTCTTTGGTATTATATCATGATTTGCGTTTTGTTTTGGTATTTTTGTAGGTTTTATAATATATAATAGCCACGATAAAAACGAAACTTAGTAGAGCAAAAGTGATGTTGTGTAGGTAAGATTTTATCACCTCTTCATTGTCGCCTAAAAAATATCCAAGTCCTGTCAAAATGCTTACCCAAATCAAAGCTCCTAAGCTTGTGTAGATGCTAAATTTTACTATGTTCATTTTCAAAAGTCCTGCTGGAAGTGAGATGTATTGACGAATGCCAGGAATTAGCCTGCTTGTGAAAGTCGCTATCTCTCCATGAGTGTTAAAAAAGTTTTCAAATTTGATCAATTTTTCTTCACTTATGCCGACAAATTTGCCATATTTTATCAGCAATTTTCTACCTAAATATAGGCTTAAATAATAATTAAACAAAGCCCCCGTAAGTGAGCCAAAAACTCCCATGAAAACCGCTATAAAAAAATTCATCTCTCCTTTGAATGCTAAATATCCAGCGGGCATCATGACTACTTCACTAGGAAATGGAAAAAACGAACTCTCTAAAAACATGAGCAAAAATATACCCGTATAGCCCCAAGAACCTATGGTTTGGACTAGAAAATTTACAATTTCTGTCATGATAAATTCCTTTTAGCTTTTACAAGATGCTTTAGCTTTAAAAACCTTTCCATAATCATTTTTTGTATCTATTTTCTTGATATTTTTTGGTGCTTTTGTTTGAATAGGCAATGATTTATCCATCTGCCATGCATTCCAGCCACCATCGTAAAGATAGGTATGTTTCCACCCGAGAAGCTCGGTTATGAACCAAGATACTGCACCTCTCCAGCCAGTACCACAATAAAACGCAATTTTATCATTTTTATTTATATTTAAGTTTTGCCATAATGAGGCTATTTCGTTTGGATTTCTTAAAGTTCCATCAGGGTCATAAAAATCAGCTATATCTGCTGAGGTATGTCCTGCAAGTCCCCAAATAGCACCCTTTGGCTCACCGATTCTTTTTATATAAGTATATCCACTAATCTCGCCATTAAATTCTCTCCAAGCACGATTGCTTACTAGTTTTAAGCCTTTTTTTTGTAGGGCAATTACATCGTTTGGCATAGAGATATTTAGCTGTGGATTTGCAGGGATTTTGATACCAAATTTTTTTTCTATTTTTGGAGTATTTATTGTATTTTCTGTTGGTAAATTTGCCTCTTGCCAAGCGTATAAACCTCCATTTAAAAATCTTACATCTTCTACTCCAGCCCATTTTAAAGCCCAAAAAACTCTTAAGGCAGCCATTTGATTTTGCGAATACAAAACCACCATCTTATCTTTTGTGATTCCTGCTTTTAGGAGATTTTTTTCTATAACTTCAGGCTTGCTTAAATTCCAAACAGGTCCATTTTCTATCCAATCTGTGTTAAAATGATATGCACCTTTGATGTGAGTTTTATACTCTTTTGCTTTTTTTAAATCTCCCCAAGAGACCTCAAAAACCATAATCTTACGCCCATCATAACTTTGAACTTTTTCACCTTTTAAAGCGTTATGTAGCCATTTAGGAGATATGCTTAAGTGAAAATTTTTAAACTTTTGAATTGGGTTTTTTGGATTATTTAAGTAAGAAATAATATCTTTATAAATTTTTACCTTATAATCTCTTGCTTCAAATTCAGCACTAATTTGCTCTAATGCATCAACATGACTATCGTAAAAAACTAAAATTTTATCTTTAGATATACCTTTAGATTTCATAAAGCTTTCAAATTTATTTGGATGTATAAACTCAAGTGAAGCAGTTGAAAGTTGTATTGCATTTTTGATATGACCACCTCTTAAAGCTCCATTTTGTTTGAAGCCATTGTAAAAACTATCATCTCGTGTATCTATAAAAATATAGTTTGGATTGTCCAAATTTTTAAGTACATGTTTTGTGCTTATGGATTGAAAAGCATACATAGATGAAGCAAGTGTTATTAATATTAATTTTTTATTCATGATATCTCCTTAAATTTTACAAGAAGTGGATTTAAAAAACATAGAAGTAGCGTAAGCACTTATCATCATGACTATAGTCCAAATCCACGCTTGTGCTGAAAAATAAGCAGTTGCTACAAGAGTATTTGTAATAGTGCAACCACCACCAAGATAAGCCCCAATACCCATAAAAAATCCACCAAATATTTTCTTTAACATTTCCAATGGTTGAGGGGAGTTTAAGTGAAAAGTTTTAGAAAAAAATGCACTTAAAAATGAACCAGTAAAAATACCAAGCACAAAAATACTACCCCAATTTAAATATCTTTTTTGACCAGTTGTGATGTATTCTATAATATTTGCTGTGGGAATTGATATGCCAAAGCCAAAATCTCTACCATGTTGTGAGCTAAAATACCAAGCAACAATCCCAAGTATGCCGATTAAAAATCCTCCAATAAGAGTTTTTTTTGAAATATGTGTTTGAAATATTTTGATCATCAATAAGCTTACGATAAATAAAATGGATATTAAAATATATGGAGAGATTTTAAAATAAGTGTAAAAGTTTGAAATATTTAGTATATGTAGGTTTTCAAGCCATGCCATTTTCCACTTTAAAACTCCTTTATGAGCTGAAGTAATAGTAAGTGAAAATATTATAAGCGTTACAAAAGCTCCTAAAAAACCCTCACCACTTCTAAACCACGCACCACACACACAAACACTAGCTATAATCATGCCAAATCCAAAACAAAATCCGCCAACCAAAGTGGCAATTAATGGTAAGTCAGTATTTGGAATGCTTATGATATCAAAATATGAAAGTGTGAAAATGCCAATGGATTGAATGCAAATGGCTAACATAAGAGATGTTAAAAAGCTTATACTCTTTATACCAGATACAAAGCAAAATTGTACTCTTTGAAGTAAAAAACCAAAAATGTTTCCTATTATAAAACCACTAACCATGAATGTCTCAATATAATATTAAGCCCTAAAAGTAGGGCTTAATATTAAAATGCAGGTACGATTGCGCCTTTGTATTTTTGCTCGATAAACTTTTTTACCACATCAGATGTGATAGCTTTATTTAAGGCTTTGATTTTAGGGCTATTTTCATTGCCTTGTTTTACTGCTACAATGTTTGCATAAGGGCTATCTTTACTTTCAATAGCCAAAGCATCTTTGGTCGGATTTAGTTTTGCATTTAAAGCAAAGTTTGTGTTGATAACTGCTATGCTAACATCACCTAGTGTTCTTGGGGTTTGAGCTGCTTCAATCTCAACAAACTTTAGTCCAATTTTGTTTTCTGTGATATCTTTTGGAGTTCTAAGTTTATTGTCATTTAGCTTTATAAGCCCATTATCGGCTAAAACTTGCAAGGCCCTTGACTCGTTTGTTGGGTCATTTGGAATAGCAACCTTATCGCCTTTTTTAAGCTCTTTTAAACTTTTGATTTTTTTAGAATACACTCCCATTGGCTCAATATGAACATTAACTGTTTTAACAACTTTTGTGCCTTTTTTAGCATTAAAATCATTTAAATAAGGCGTATGCTGAAAAAAGTTTGCATCAAGTTGCCCATCATTTACGGCTAGATTTGGTATAACATAATCGTTAAAAACCTTAACTTCAAGCTCATATCCAGCCTTTTTAAGCTCAGGTTTGATAGCTTTTAAAATCTCTGCATGAGGAACAGGAGTAGCTCCAACTTTTATAACTTCTGCTGCGTTTAAGCCTAGTGCCAAACTAAGTGCCAATGCAATTTTTGATAATTTCATTTTATTTTCCTTATTTTTATATTTTTTGTAAAATTGACTTTGTAAGTGTATAATGCCGTAAAAAAGTGAATAAAAAGTATATTTGAAGTTTATTAGTATTTTAGTAGTAAAAATTTTTAACCCAAAATCTCTTTTTAAATGTTTTTCGGCAAAACACTTAAAAAGAAACTCTAAGTGTCTTAAACCATTTTCATATCACACATGTCGTACATATCTGTTTTCATTTTTTTCTCCTTTTTTGTTTTAATTTGGAATGAATTTTATATGTTATTAGCTTAAAGTTGGATTAAAAATTTATATTTTTTTACAAGTCAAAGTTAAAGTAGTTACAATTTGTAACCTATAATTCATGAACAAAGCAGTTTTAATTTTTCATTTCAGATGTTTTATAGTAGCTAAATGAGTTTTATCTGTTCATGAATGTAAAGTTATGATCAAATTCTTCTAGTGTTTTAATAATTTAAGTTTTATTTATGGTATTTGTCTAGTTGTTTAAGATTATATGCTGACCAGCTAGAAATACAATTTGTATTTTTAATGATATTCTAATTGGTCAGTTTTTCAAAAATATTTCCAAGTTATCTATAAGATAATAGCATAGAATTAAAATTTTAAAGTCTATACTATTTATCAATTTTGACAAGTTTTATAAAATTGATAGTTTCACTTTCCTCATCGTAATCAAATTCGAAATATAATCGAATTTTTTCGTCATTTTCGCTTTGATAACCCAAAGTTGTACTTCTTTTTATGATACTATCAATCTCATCTTTAAGATTATCATCTAATACTTTGACATTTAATTTATTTAATATTTTATACTTATTATCACTTAGATATTTTGCTCTAAAATATTTTAACTTATGTAAAGTATTAAAAGGCTGTGGGGTAAATTTTTTCTCCAATACTTCTAAGACATTTAGTTCTGTACTATCTTCATAAGTATTTTTTATACCTCTAACTTTATATTCATATCCTATTTGATAATCTAAATTTTTTAAATTAACAAAATAATCTTTTTTGGTATTATCATCTTTATAAAAATTTGTAAATTCTTCACCAATCGAGAAACCTTTATAAACTTTTTTATAATACCCT